>Ga0102924_1000286_pt1 | contig 63193 bp, 47 predicted proteins | sample PaiPotPPM11metaG_FD_80116 | JGI IMG/M metagenome (GOLD analysis project Ga0102924, IMG submission 80116) | Iron sulfur acid spring bacterial and archeal communities from Banff, Canada, to study Microbial Dark Matter (Phase II) - Paint Pots PPM... ... | reverse complement strand
GTTCCGTCCATGGTGAACTTGCGGCGATCGGTAACGACGAAGGGCTTGTTCTGTTCAGACATTAGTCACTCTTTCATTCATTCAGAAGTCAGATTCCGCGGCAGACCCAGAGATTCAGGAGATCGGATACGGCGGGGCGATCGGCGTCGCGATGCCCCCGGGATATTCCAGGGGGTGGCCACGGTCGAGCGCTTCGCGGCGGACGTAACCGAGGGCGAGTTGCACGGGCCCGGGGAGTTGAATTGCGGCGAAGCTGGTGAGCTCGCCGACGGCCTTGCCTTCGGCCTGGAGCGCTGCGCCGGCTTGGGGGATCGTGCCGGTCAACGTAAAACCGGTGAAGGTGCGGTGGACGTTGCCACGGGAGCGGATGCGCTCGACGATTTCCTGGCCGAGATAGCAACCCTTGGCAAAGTGCAGCGCGCGGGTCTGGGCGGTCTCCTGCGGCAGGTCTTTGTCGCGAATGTCGACGCCGTAACGGGGGGTTCCTTCGAGGATACGGAGTTGCTCGAGTGCTTCGGGAGAGACGGAGGTCGCGCCGATTGCGGTGAGAGTGCCGGAGAGCGCGTTGATGGTCTCGGGATCCGACCAGACTTCATAACGAGGGGTGAGTGGCGAATAGGCATGGACGACCTCCAGCCATACGCTGCGCCAGCGGACACGGGCGAGATGCAGGGGCTCGACCTCGGCCCCATTGTTCTTCATATGAGTTGGGGCATCCGGACCGGCGATGAGGAGGCCATGGCGCGTGTCGCTGATGTCTGCGAGTTCGACATCGTCCATGATGATGAAGCGGTCCAAGTGGGCCATCAACGCGGGTATCTGCTCGCGGGAAGTCTCGAGCAGGTAGGCATCGGCCTCCGCGAAGGCGGTGAGGTCACCCTGAATGCGGCCCTGGGCGTTAAGGACGAAGTTGTAGCAGCCCTCGCCGGGGGCTAATTGCTGGGTAAAGTTCGAAACCATCCCGTTGAGCCAGCGGACGCGGTCAGAGCCGGTAACTCGGATCCAGCCGGTGCCTTCGAGCGGCGCCACGCCGGTCCCATGGAGCAGAGCGGACAACTGCGCGGCGGAATCCGGGTTGGATGTTGGAATGACAGCGGATTGGAGTGTCACGGCCATATCGGAAGTAGCGAAAAACTGCGTACACTGTTGATTATAGCGACCGAGGAAGACGGTTGCGCGGGAGGTCTGGTGGGGTCTGGTTCGAGTCAGGTAGGGTTGCAGGCGGACCGCGGGAGCTGGCGTTCCCGTGGTGGCATCGCGTTTGCCGGGGTCGCAATGGCTGCGGTCCTGGCTTGCCAGGCCGGGGCGCAGAGCACGCCGGCGGCCGGAACACCTCCGACGGGTCAGGACGAGAAGGAGCATGCTCCGCTGACCAAGGATCAGGCGAAGGACCTTTTCCGTTCCGTCGACGAGATTCTTACCTTCGTCAGTCAGGACACCAAACTGCCCATCCTGCACCCCGTCAAGCGCAAACTGATCACGCGTGACGAGGTGAACAAGTATCTGCGCGACAAGTTTGCCGAAGACGAAGGGGCGAAGCGGCTGGCTCGGTCGGAGATTGTGCTGAAGAAGTTCGGACTGCTCGATCGCGACTTCAAGCTGCAGCCGTTCATGATCTCGCTGCTGACCGAGCAGGTGGCCGGGTTCTACGACGACAAGACGAAGACCGTGAATCTGCTGGACTGGATTGAACCGGACGAGCAGAAGCCGGTGCTGGCGCACGAGCTGACTCACGCGTTACAGGATCAGCGAGTGGGCCTGACAAAATGGTCGGTGGTGGGCTCGGAGGACATTGCGAAGAATGCAGAAGAAGATAACGCCCACATCCAGACCGACGAGGCCGACACGGCGCGCGACGCGGTGACGGAAGGGCAGGCGATGGTGGTCTTTCTCGACTACACGCTGCGGCCCTCGGGGAAGACGCTGCAGAACTCGCCGGAGATGATGGACCGCCTGAAGGACACGGTGACGGATACCAGCGGATCGCCGCTACTGGCGCGGGCTCCGCTGCTGCTGCAGAAGTCGCTGCTGTTCCCCTACAGCGAGGGGTTGGGCTTTGAGGATTCGATCCTGGTGAGGTCGGGCAAGGACGCGGCATTTTCCTCGGTGCTGGCCAATCCGCCGGCCTCGACGTTCGAAATCATGCACCCCGCGGCGTATATGGCCCATGCGCCGGTGCCGGTGTTGCGATTGCCGGACATTCATCCACTGATCGACGCGGATTACACGCCCTACGACGTGGGCGTGATGGGCGAGTTCGACGTGCGCATTCTGACCGAGCTGTTTGGTGGCCAACAGATCGCCGACGCGCTGACTCCGATGTGGAACGGTGGCATCTACTATGCCGCTCAGCGCAAGTCGGCAGTGACGGAAGAGGCGAAGGAGTCGACTGCATCGATCGGCATCTTCTATGAATCGAAGTGGAAGAATGAGGACTCTGCGCGGTCATTCCTGCGCGTCTATGCCGGTGAACTGCCGCGCAAATATTCCGGGGTGTCGCAGAGAACGAAGGATCAAGCAGACACGGACGAGCAGGTGTACACCACGAATGAAGGCGACGTGCTGCTGTCGATCTCGGGCACACGCGTCTTCGTGAGCGAAGGATTTCCGCTGGCACTGGCACGCAAGCTGCGCGACCTGATTGCGACCGTGCAGTCGGACGCGCCGCTGCAGATCGCAGGCGGTGCGGGTGGTGTGGGAATTAAGGCGGGGGGTAACGATCCAGGTCTGAATGTCGTTCGCATGCTCTCTGCGGCTGGACTGGTGAAGGCGGCGCGGGTCTCGATTGAGCATTGAGGCCGAAGTGCGGCTCCGGCGATATACTTTGACGAGTGCGTTGTCCGGGCGGTAGCCAGAGCCTGAGCGGGGACTTCGGCAAAAAACGCGATTGGAACAGGAGCGAGGGACTTGCAGACGGCAGAGATTGGCATCATCGGAGGCAGCGGCCTGTACGCCATGCCCGGACTCACCAATGTGCGCGAAGAGCGCGTAGAAACACCCTTCGGCGACCCATCGGATGCATTCATCCTCGGAGAACTCGAGGGCCGCAAGGTGGCGTTTCTGGCGCGACATGGTCGTGGGCACCGGCTGCTTCCCAGCGAACTGAACTTCCGCGCCAATATTTACGCGATGAAGAAGCTCGGCGTGGAGCGCATTCTTTCCGTGTCGGCTGTCGGCTCGCTGAAGGAAGAACACAAGCCGACCGATTTCGTGATTCCCGATCAGTTCATCGACCGAACCTTTGCGCGGGTGGGGACATTCTTCGGCGAGGGCATCGTCGCGCATGTGGGTTTCGGCGATCCGGTCTGCGGGACGGTGGCGGCTGCGTTGGCTGGAGCTTGCGCCGGTGTCGGTGTGGTGGGCAAGCGCGGCGGGACCTACGTCTGCATGGAAGGGCCGCAGTTCTCGACGCGCGCCGAGTCGAATCTGTATCGAAGCTGGGGTGCGGACGTGATTGGCATGACGAATCTGCAGGAGGCAAAGCTCGCGCGCGAAGCTGAGATTTGCTACGCGACGATGGCGATGGTAACCGACTACGACTGTTGGCGCGAAGGTCATGACGACGTTACCATCGATCAGATTGTTGCGGTACTGCACCAGAACGCCGACAACGCGGCGAAGGTCGTCAAGGCGGCAGTGGCGGCGATGCCTGCGGAGAGAAACTGCGCGTGCGCCAGTGCGTTGAAGTACGCGGTCCTCACCGACTCCAAGGTGATTCCTGCGGCGACGCGGGCCAAGCTCGCTTTGTTGCTCGACAAATATTTGTAGCCTCTGTACGAAGCAAATCGACGACGGACTGGCCAGTATGTGCGTCGAAAAGTCACATATTTCTTCTTGAGAAAGCAGGAGCATGGCAATTCTTGTAGTTGGATCCGTAGCGTTTGACAGCATTGAGACGCCGCACGGCAAGCGGGCGAAGATTCTGGGCGGAGCAGCAACCCACTTCGCGCTGGCCGCGAGCTACTTCACCGACGTGCGCGTGATCGCGGTAGTCGGCGAAGACTTTCTGCCTGAACATGAGGCGGTATTTACGAAGCGCAAGATCGATACGCGAGGCATTGAGCGCGCGGCCGGCAAGACTTTCCATTGGACCGGCGCTTACGCCGGAACGCTGGCCGAGGCGCAGACGCTGGGCACCGATCTGAACGTCTTCGAAAAGTTCGAGCCTAAGATTCCCACGGCGTACGAGGACAGCGAGTACCTGTTTCTGGCGAACATCGATCCGGTCCTGCAGGCGCGGGTGCGCAGCCACATGAAGAATGTGCGGATGGTGTGCGGCGACACGATGAATTACTGGATCAAGGACCATACCGAAAACCTCAAGAAGGTGCTGCGCGAACTCGATGTGCTGTTGATCAACGACACCGAGGCGCGCATGCTTTCCGGCGAAACGAACGCGGTGCTGGCGGCGAACAAGGTGCTGGCACTGGGGCCGAAGTCGCTGGTGGTGAAGCACGGCGAATATGGCGCGACGGCATTTTTCGGCGAGCGATCCTTCGCCGGCGGACCCGCGCCGCGGCCATTCCGCGCGCCGGCGCTGCCGCTGGCCGAAGTCGTCGACCCGACCGGCGCGGGCGATTCGTTTGCCGGCGGCTTCTATGGCTACCTCGCGTCGCAGCCGGAACTGACGCCCACGGTGTTTCGCAAGGCCATGTTTTACGGTGGCGTGATGGGCTCGTTCGCCGTCGAACGTTTCGGTACCGAGCGCCTGCAGGCAGTGACGCGCGCGGAGATTGACGCGCGCTTCGAACTTTTCCGGGAGATCTCGCACCTTGACCACGCGGCGGTCTAAGCCGGGGCGCACCATTGTGGCTCCGCGCGGAGCCGCCAGGATAGGGCGTCTGCGTACGCAGAGTTCGCTGGCCGACGTCAATTGGGACGAGGTGCGCCCGCCCACTCGCGAAGAGATCCTGCCGGTCATTCTGGCCGCGGTACTGCTGGGGTCGATCGCGCTGATGATTAGCTTCAGCCGCGGTTACGTATTGCTGTATGGCGATGCGGTGGCCCACCTGGGCATCGCCCGGCGCATCCTGGACTCGCGGAACCCCGGTTTGGTGCAACTGGGCGGCGTCTGGCTGCCGCTGCCGCATCTGCTAATGGTGCCGTTTGTCCAGAAGATGGAGTGGTGGCAGAGCGGGCTGGCCGGCATGTGGCCCTCGCTGGCGTGTTACATCCTCGGTGTCGTTGGCTTCTATCGCTTGTGCCGGCGCATGCTGATCCCGCGCTGGGCAGTGGCCGCGACCGCCTTCTACGCACTGAATCCCAACCTGCTCTACCTCTCGACGACCGCGATGACCGAGCCGCTGTTCCTCGCACTGCTCATTTGGCTGACGTTGCTGACGGTCGAATGCGTCGACGAGATTCGGGCCGCGCGGCAGGCGGGCGTGGTGCGCCGGCTGCTTGGCCTGGGCCTGCTGATCTTTGCGGCGGTGTTCACTCGCTATGACGGATGGGTGCTCGGCGCCGCGGTGTGGTGCGTGGTGACGTGGCAACTCTGGCGCGCGCGGGCGCTGTGGCGACGGGTCGCGCCAGCTTTTGCCGTCTTCACGCTGCTCGCGGTCAGCGGGCCGGTGCTGTGGCTCTGGTTTAACCAGCACTTCTTCCATGACCCGCTGGATTTCATGCGCGGGCCATACTCGGCGCCGGCGATCGAGAAGAAGACGTCGCCGCCCGGTTCGCGTCACTATCGCGGCTGGCACAATCCGGCGTGGGCGCTGCTCTTCTACACGCGCACCGCGCAGGTGGTTGCGGCGGCGTGGGAGACTGGCTTTGTGCTGATGGCCGCCGCGCTGGCCGGACTATGGATCGCGGTGCGACGGCGGATTGCATTGTCATCGCTGCTGCTGTGGGTACCGCTGGCGTTCTACGTTTATTCGGTCGCTTACGGATCGGTGCCGATTTTCATTCCACAACTCTGGCCGCACTCGTACTACAACGCGCGTTACGGCCTGGAACTGCTACCGGCGCTGGTGCTGTTCGCAGGCGTCGCGACGGCGGCGTTGGAGCAAAAACTGAAGCAGCCTCAGCCCGCGGAGGACAACGCCGCCCAGGCGGACAACCGGAGGCCGTTGTCTACGCGGATTCTGTATCCGGTGGCGCTGGTGCTGGCAGTCGCAAACCCGCTGGCGATGATCTTTGGGCCGATGCTGGTGCAACGTGGCGTGAGCCTGGTGCGACACCGGCCGTCGACCGTGCTCGCGGACTACAGCCCGCCGCTGGTGCTGAAAGAGGCCTTGGTGAACGCGACGACGCGCGTGCCGTTTGAGCGGGACATGGCGATGGTGCTGGAGGAGCTTCCGCCCGGCGTGCCGATCCTGATGGCGGAGTCGGACCACATCGGAGCCTTGCAGGTTGCCGGCATTCCGCTGAAGCAGACGGTAAACGAGAGCGATTATGACAGCTGGCACGCCGCGCTGGAAGATCCTGCGGGCCACGCAGCTTATGTGATCGCACTGGACGGTGATCCAGTCGCCAAGGCTGTCGCCGCGCATCCCGGCGGCTTGCAGGAGCTGTCGATCACATGCGGGACGGGCCAGCCCTGCGCACGACTGTACCAGTCCGACCGATACCCGGCGCGTGGTGCTCCGGCGGGTCGGTGAGACCGGCGAGAGCCCTAATGCTACCATCGCAGCGAGCCCAATTTTCCTCATGTTCGTTACGCTACCGACTCACTTCACCGCGCTCGATCAACTTTCGTTTTCGCAAGGCACAACCACGCGCCTGCTGATGGCGTGCGCGATGGGCGGCGTGGTCGGCTTTGAGCGCGAGTGGCGGCACAAGGCTTCGGGGCTTCGCACCAACATCTTGATCTGCATGGGAGCAGCGCTCTTCACGATGCTCTCGGAGGTGCTGGCGGGAGAGTCTACGCCGAACAAAGGGCAGGTGGCGTCGAATATTGTGCAGGGCATCGGGTTTCTGGGCGCGGGTTTAATTCTGCATACGCACAATCGTGTTCTAGGGCTTACCAGCGCGGCCACGGTATGGGTGGTGGCGGCGGTCGGCATGGCTTGCGGCGCGGGTCTGTATCTTGAAGCCGCGATTGCTACGCTGATCGTCTTCTTCGCACTGCGGTTCGTTGGCCTGCTTGAAGCGGGGTCGAATTTGAAGCGCTTCCCGATGTTGTACGAGGTGCGGGGGAGCGACGACAACGCCATGTTTGCCGATATTCTTGCTGTACTCGATCGTGAACATCTGCGGCTGAACATCGTGGAGCGAGACAAGGTGGGTGAGCTGGAGCGAGTGACGTTCACGATCTCCGCGAGCAGCAGTCGCCACAAACTGTTGTTGAACGAGTTGCGCGCGAGCCCTGCGACGGAGAAGGTGATCTCCTTCAACGACGAAGAGGAAGAGTAAACCTGCCGATGATTTCTTTTGTGAAGGCGCATGCGTGCGGCAACGACTTCCTGATTATCGAGGAGGCGTTGGCCGGGCGTGCCCATGCGGAACTGGCGCGGCGGCTCTGCTCGCGCAACATGAGCATCGGTGCCGATGGGATCGAGTTTCTCGATCGCGCTGCGAAGCGCCCTGCCGGCGGAGACTACTTCCTGCGACTGTTCAATGCAGATGGCAGCGAGGCTGAGCTTTCCGGGAATGGAACGCGCTGCGTGGCGGCATGGCTGGCGCATAGCGAAGGCCTCAACCATGTTGCGTTGGGAACGCACGGCGGCGTGCGAACCTGCCACGTGATCGAGGAGAACGGCGCGCAGTATCTGATTGAGAGCGAGATGGGCGTGCCGCGGGTGATGCCGCGGACGATCGAACTACCGGGGGTCGGCATCATTCCTGGGGCGATGGTGAACGTCGGCAATCCGCACTTCGTGTTGTTCGTCGAGCGCGAGGACTTCGGGGCGCATGGGCTGAGTTGGCAGGAGCTTGGCGCGAAGATCAGCGTCAGCCCGCTGTTTCCTCACGGCACCAACGTCGAGTTTGTGCAGGTGCGGTCGGCGGATGAGATCGCATTTCGCATCTTCGAACGCGGGTGTGGACCGACGACCTCGTCGGGCACGGGGACCTGCGCTTCTTCGGCTGCGGCGATGGCGCTGCGCGGGACGGCGCGTGAGTTGACCGCGATCGCTGAGGGCGGCGCACAACGGACGGTGTGGCCAGCGAGCGATGCTGTGATGCAGTTGACCGGGCCGGCAGAGATCGTATGCCAGGGCGAGGCGCTGCAGGCTGATCCACCGAAGGTGGAGCGCGCGGCGGAGGTGTTTTGAGCGCGCTGACGAAGCCTCCGGCGCTGCGGTCCGGCGCGACCCTGGCCGTGGTTTCGCCGGCGAGTACGCCCAAGCCGGAGCTGGTGCACGCCGGGATGGAATGCCTGCGTCAGCTTGGATATCAGCCCGTGCTGTATCCGCATGCCCTCGATCGCGGGCCGCTGTATTACGCGGGAACGGCGGAGGAGCGGGCAAGCGACCTGATGACCGCCTTCGCTGATCCGGCGATCGACGGAATTCTTTGTACGCGCGGCGGCTGGGGCTCGGCTGAGTTGCTGCCGCATCTCGACGCTGGGCTGGTGCGGGCGAACCCGAAGGTCTTCGTCGGCTACAGCGATCACACATCGATTCATGTCTGGCTGACACGCGCGGCGAGCCTTGTAAGTTTCTATGCGCCGATGGTGGCGGCGGACTTTGCGCGGCCGAATGGGCGGGAGCAAGTCAGTTGGAAGCATGCCATGGAGGGCTCGCCGAACTGGTCGTTGGGTGACGAGCAGGGATTGCGTGTGCTGCGTCCGGGAGTGGCGGAAGGGACGTTGACAGGCGGATGCCTGTCGATCTTTGCTGAAGCTCTGGGCACGCCGTATGCGGCTCTGCCGGCGAGTGCGGATGCCCCTCGGGTGCTGTTTCTCGAAGATATTGGGACCAAGCCGTACCAGTGGGATCGGATGCTGCTGCATCTGCGCTACGCGGGCATGCTGGAACACGTAAGCGGGATCGTGTTTGGCGACATGAAGCAGTGCGTGCCGGCCGAAGAGGAACCGCGGCTGGAGGCGGCGATACTGCATGCGCTGCGAGATTTTTCCGGGCCGATTGGGATTGGGCTGCAATCCGGGCATGTCGATGAGCCGAACGTGACGGTGCCGCTGGGCCTGCGGGTGCGCCTGGAGTTGGGGGACCGGGAGAATCCGCGGATGGACTTTCTCGAGGCGGCGGTGAAGGTCTAGGCTGGGAGCGATGCAAAACTCGAAACACATTCACCTGATCGGAATCTGCGGCACGGCGATGGCGTCGCTGGCGGGCATGCTGCAGGCGCGGGGACATCGCGTGACGGGCTCGGACGCGGCGGCCTATCCGCCGATGAGCGACGTGCTGGCGGGGCTGGGAATTCCGCTGCACCAGCCCTACGCGGAGACGAACCTGATGCCGCGGCCGGACCTGGTGATCGTCGGCAACGCGATCTCGCGGGGCAACGTGGAGCTGGAGTACGTGCTGGACAGGCGCATTCCGTTCACGTCGATGGCAGCAGTGCTGCACGACGAGTTCCTGCCCGGCCGGGAATCGCTGGTGGTCGCTGGGACGCACGGCAAGACGACCACGACCAGCATGCTGGCGTGGATCTACGAGGTGGCGTCGCGGACCCGGCCGGAGTTTGCGCCGTCGTTCCTGATCGGCGGAGTGGCGGAGAACTTCGGCACCAGCTTTCTGGTGCGGCCGGAGAAGCGGCCGTTCATCCTGGAAGGCGATGAGTACGACACTGCCTTCTTCGATAAGGGACCGAAGTTTCTCCACTACTTTCCGGACGCCGCGATTCTGACCCACGTTGAGTTCGATCACGCCGATATTTACCCCAACCTCGACGCGGTGAAGACGGCGTTCAAGCGGCTGGTGAACCTGGTTCCGCGGCGCGGGCGCGTGGTCGCTTTCGATGGCAGCGAGAACGTAAGCGAGTGCGTGGCGAAGGCGTTCTGCACGGTTGAGCGATATGGCTTCGGGCTTGAGTCGCACTGGCGCGTCGCCGAGCTGACGCACGAGGGAGCCGGCTCGCGATGGATGCTGCTACGCAGCGGCGAGGTGTTTGCGGAACTGCGGCTGCCGATGGCGGGCGAACACAATGCGCTGAATGCCACGGCGGCGGCGGCGCTGGCGGCCGGGCAGGGCGTGCCGGTGGCAGCGATCGTGGAGGCGCTTGGCGGTTTCAAGTCCGTCAAGCGGCGGCTGGAGGTGCGGGCCGAGGTGAACGGGGTCACGATCATCGACGACTTTGCGCACCATCCGACGGCGATTCGGGAGACGCTGCGGGCGCTGCGGACCGCGTATGCGGGGCGCAGGCTTTGGGCGGTGCTGGAGCCACGGTCGAACACGTTGCGGCGGAATGTGTTCGAGGATGCGCTGGTCGACAGCCTGGCGCTGGCGGATCGCAGCGTGCTCGCGGGCGTGTTCAAGTCGGAGGCGATTCCGGAAGGCAAGCGGTTGCATCCGGAGAACGTGGTAGCGGCGTTGCGGGCGCGTGGCGTCGAGTCGGGGCTGTATGCGGACGCGGACGCGATCGTGGCGGCGATTGCGCCGGAACTGCGGCCGGGGGATGTGGTGGCGATCCTGTCGAACGGTGGGTTTGGCGGGATATATGAGAAGCTGCCGAAGGCGCTGGAGACACTCGGCCATGCAACGGCGGTCTGAGTTCGTTGGCTGAAAACGACGTTGACGCAGGTTCGGGCGAAACGCAGGTCCTTCGACTTCGGTCCGCGCAGGCGCGGACCTTCGCTCAGGAGGACAAATTCCTGGTGGTTAGTCATTCGACGACCACGGCGAGGGCGGCCTCGATGGCTTCGGCGACGCCGTCGTTGATGTTGGAGCGACCGAGGCGCCAGTTGCGAGTGCGGGCGAGGTCCTTGAGGTCTTCTGGGGCGTTGTCCATGAGGACAGCCGAGCCGGCGATCTCGAGCATGGAGACGTCGTTCCAGTTGTCGCCGATAGCCATGATCTGGGCGGGTTCGATGCCGCGGGTGGCGGCGAGGGCGAGGATGGCAGCGCCTTTGGAGCAGCCGGCGGGGAGGATGTCGAGGATGGAAAGATCGCGGCCGGGATATTCGGTGCGGTGGAGGGTGAGGATGGAGTCCGGCTCAGTGGCTTCGGGAGAGAAATTCGCTACGCCGGCTGCGCCGCCTGCGGTCGGAATGACGGAGGTTTGGGGTGGTCCGGCCCACATCTCAGAAGCGAGATGTGGGGCACCCAGAGTAGGAGTGACGCCGTCGTTGTTCATTGTGCGGCCGGAGCGGCCGGATGGGTGGCCGGAGGCGTGGACGCCGGGGTGCTGGAGGAGGCGGGCTTCGGCGCGGGCCATGCGGTCGACGGTGCCGCAGAGCATGGCCTGGATAGGCGCGTCGGTGCTGGCGGGGTCGAGGGCGCCCTCGATGGGGTTGACGTGGGCGATGTAGGGTTCGTTGGCGGCCATCCAGCGGCCGATGCTGGCGTTGAGTTCGTCTAGGTGCTCGACGACCAGGGCGCCGCGGGTGTCGTCGCCGTTGGGGCCGACGCGGTCGAAGGTGAGGCAGAGGGCGTTGCGGAATTCGCCGATGTGGCCGCAGAGCCAGAGCGCGGTGGCGTGGGGCAGGTGGGTGCGGGCGATGAGTTCGGACGGGACGGGGTCCACGCCGTGCGAACCGAGGGTGCGCGTGACGGTGCCGTTGGAACTGACCAGGGCAAGCCCGTGATGGAGGCCGAGCGGGCGCAGGACCTTCATGGCGAAGGAATGTCGGCGGCCGGTGGCGACGACGATCTCGACCCCGGCGGCGTGGGCGGCCTGCAAGGCGGCGAGGTTGCGCGGACTGACGTGGTTGTCTTCCCCGAGCAGGGTGCCGTCCATGTCGATGGCGATCATACGGATGATGTTTTGAGTTGTCGCCAGTGGGCTACCCCCTCCCCCCCCGCCTTTTGATTCTAAAATATTGCTTGCAAAGGGGATAGATTCGAATCTGGATACGCTTTTGATTGAATCTGGATAAGGCAGATTCGTATGGGACAGGATACGAGCGGCGGTAAAACCCGCGAGGCCGGGTATCTCGCCGTCTCCGATTGATCGCGCCCTGCCTGCCATATTCTGCCCTCTCCCTTGTCTCGGGGTACCCTGATATACACCAGGTAACTTGTGTTAAATCAGCGGAATGCAGTTTTGTAATATACGTTCTGTATAAACAAAACGCCATTTCTGAAATCTCCTCCTGCAGCAGAAAAAAAAGAAAACTCCCCTATTCTTTAATTGTAGCCGATGGGGCATAACTGACCGGACAACTCTATTTCTTTGCAGGTCAATGAGTTAGGGGTTTTTGGGGCTTGACATCAGTTTCATGCCATGGGATGAGCCTGCCCGGGCAAGACGAGGAAGGGGCGCCAGCTTTCGGGTGGGTTCGGACGTCGCAAGGTTTTGTTTTTAGAGCTATCAGCTATCAGCTATCGGCTCTCTGTCTGCCAACTGTGCTGGTAACCCATGGTCGACGCGATGGAGCGCGCGTCGAACATGGGGCACCCGGCGTTGTGGGGCGGAGGCATCAGGGCTTTCGCGTGTAAGAGGCGGCCGCGATGCGAATGCCTTCCGCGTAGGGGGTGCCGGCGAAGCCGAATTCGCGGGCGAATTTGCTGGAGTCGAAAAGGTAGGGCGAGTCGCTCTGGTAGAGCATCTCGTAGGATTCGCGGATCTCCGGCTTGAACAGGCCGGCGATGCGGAGGATGGGGCGGTTCAGCACGCGGAATTTTGCGGGGACGCCGAATTCTTTTGCCGCCATCTCGATGAACTGGCGGCCTGTGGGTGGATTGGGCGTGGTGGGGACGTGCCAGACCTGGTTCCATGCGGAGTCGCGCTCGGCGAGCATGGCACAGGCGCGGGCGGCGTCGGGCGTAAAGGTGAGGGAGTGGGGTACGTCCGCGTTGACCAGCCACGAGGCAGTGCTGCGTTGAGAGAAGGGCTCGAAGACGAGGACGTTGGGCACGCCGGTCTTGATGGCCGGGCCGTAGAAGTCGGCGGCGCGGGCGATGAGAGCAGTGAGGTTGCCGGCTTTGGTTTCGTCCATCAGCGAGGTGGCGATGCGGGCGCGGATCTCGCCCTTCTTCGAGGAGGGATGGTAGGGCGTGTCTTCGGTCATGGGGCCGTTGACCTTGCCGTACATGTAGACGTTGTCGAAGAAGACGAGGCGAGCCTGCGCGCGTTTGCAGGCTTCGATGGTGTTGGCCATGATGCGTGGCCAGAGTTCCTGCCAGACGGCGAGATCATACTTGAGACCGATGAGGAGATGGACGACGCTGGAGCCGGCGACGGCGCGGATGGTCTGATCGCGGTCGGCGAGGTCGGCGGCGACGAGTTCAGCGCCGGGGAAGGGTTTGGGGTTGCGCGCGACGAGGCGGATGGGCTGGTCGGTGGTGGCGAGGGTTCGGGCGAGTTGGTCGCCGATGGCACCGCCCGCGCCGAGGATGGTGGTGAGATTCTTCAATTTGGTCTCCGCGATTTTGATTCGTGTCGAACGCGAGGCGCTTCACTTATTAGGCTGCGAAACGGGGATGGCAAACGGGAAACAATTTCGATTTTTGGGAGGGTGTGCTCTACACTCGGAGCACCCTTTTTCTATGGAGGAGACACCTTTGCGCCGACGAACATTTCTTGGGACACTTCCGCTGGCTGTGGCTGGGTCGGCTTCGCTGACAGCGCCTGGTGTTGCGCGCGCGGCGGGCACGAATGAGGAGTTGAAGAAGTACCAGGCGGCGGGCGAGGAGGTGTTCAACCGGCCGGACGTGCATGCGGGCGATCGGCTGTGGGGCGCGAGCTTTGCGTCGCGGTCGCCGGCGCTAGGATGTTCGGGTGCAGCGGGGACGGCGCATCCGATTGCGACGCAGGTAGCGATTGCGATGCTGAAGCGCGGCGGCTCGGCTGCAGATGCGGCGGTGGCGGCGAATGCGTGCCTGGGGCTGATGGAGCCGGTCAGTTCGGGATTGGGGGGCGACTGCTACGTGATGGCCTGGGATCCGAAGCAGGCGAAGGTGGTGGGCATGGCGAGTTCGGGTAAGTCGCCGAAGGGATTGTCGCTGGAGACAGCGCGGGCGAGGGCGAAGAATGGAGTGCTGCCACGGTATGGGGCGATCAGCGTGTCGACGCCGGGAGCGCTGGGCGGATGGTGGGCGCTGCATCAGCGGTATGGGAAGTTGAAGTGGGCGGAGCTGTTTGAGCCGGCGATTGACTACTGCGAGAACGGCTCACCGACGCCGCAGGTGATTGGGTCGTACATCAAGCGCAACCTGGCGATTTTTCTGAAGCCGGAGTCGGGCGTGGAAGAGACGGCGAATGCGATGCACACGTATGCGCCGGGCGGGAAGCCGCCGAATGAATATGACGTGCGGCGCAATCCGGATCTGGGGCGCACGTATCGCATGATCGCGGAGGGGGGGCGCGATGCGTTCTACGACGGGCCGATTGCGAAGACGATTGGCGACTACTTCAAGCGCATCGGCGGATGGCTGTCGGCCGATGATATGCGCGGGCACCAGGCGGAGTGGCTCGATCCGCTGGTGACGAAGTATCGCGGCGTGGATGTGTACGGCATGGGCGCGAACACGCAGGGACTGGCGACGCTGCAGATGCTGAATATCCTGGAGCAGTTCGAGCTGCGCGGGATGGGATTTCAGTCGGCGGCGTCGATCCACGTGCAGACGGAGGCGAAGCGGCTGGCGTATGAAGATCGCGCGCGGTACTACGCGGATCCACACTTCGCGAAGATTCCGATTGAGTGGCTGAACTCGAAGGACTACGCGAAGGAACGGGCAAAGCTGATCCGGCCGGACCGGATTCTGACGCCGGTGTATCCGGGGCAGGCGCCGAGCCACGGCGATACGACCTACTTCACGGTGGCGGACAACGACGGGCTGATGGTGTCGCAGATCCAGTCGAATTTTCGCGGCATGGGGTCGGGGTTGGTGGCCGATGGATTGGGATTCATGTTCCAGGATCGCGGAGAATTGTTTTCGCTGCAGGATGGGCATCCGAACATTTATGCGCCGGGCAAGCGGCCGTTCCAGACGATCATTCCGGGCTTTGCGACGCGGGATGGCGTGCCGTGGCTGGCGTTCGGCGTGATGGGTGGCGATATGCAGCCGCAGGGGCAGACGCAGATCATTCTGAATCGCGTCGACTATGGGCTGGATGTGCAGGCGGCGGGCGACAGTCCGCGGTGGCATCACGAGGGGTCGTCGCAGACGATGGGCGAAGACTTGCCGGGATTTGGTCCGTTGGGTGTGCTGCGGCTGGAGGCGGGCGTGCCGGTGGAGACGCGGAAGGCGCTGATCGCGCTGGGGTGGCCGATGGGCGAGAGCGATGGTGGGTTTGGGCGGTACGAGTGCATTGAGAATCGCAAGCAGGGTGCGGATCGGGTGTATGCGGCGGCGAGCGAGATGCGGGCGGATGGGTGCGCGCTGGCGTATTAGGAACAATCGAGAATCATGAAAAGGGAATTGATTGGGGGCATTTTTATTCCTGTGGCTGCAGTTCTGATGGGCTAAACTGAGCGTCTCTCGAACGACTGTGGCGATATGGAGGCGTAACGAATGGCCAAGAACCAAGCCATCAAAGTCGGCCTGTTGCAAAAGAGTGAGATCGAAGAGGCGGAGCGAATCATCCGGCTGGCATTTGGAACGTTTCTGGGGCTGCCGGACCCGCTTGCATTCATGGGCGACCGGAATTTGTTTACGCCGCGGTACCGAGCGGCCCACGTGAAGGTGCTGGCGGCGCGCGCGGATGGCCGCCTGATTGGTTCGAACGTGATCACCCGCTGGGGATCGTTTGGGTTCTTCGGGCCGTTGACGGTGCTGCCCGAGTACTGGGATCGCGGCGTGGCGAAACGGCTGATGGAAGGCACGATGAAGGTGTTCGACGGATGGGGGGTGCGCCACTCCGGACTATTTACGTTTGCGCAGAGCGCGAAGCATGTGGGGTTGTACCAGAAGTTTGGCTACTGGCCGCAGTATCTGACAGCGGTGATGACGTACCAGCCAGATACTAGTGCGACGAAGGGCGGGCCGGTGCTCCTGTCTGCGCTGGGCAAGAGCGAGCGGGAGCAGGCGATTGCGGCATGCCGCCGGCTTACGAACGGCGTCGACAAGGGACTGGACCTGACCGGCGAGATACGGGCGGTGCTGGCGCAACGTACCGGCGAAGTAGTGCTGGCGTATGCGCGGGGAGTGCTCGATGGATTCGCGGTATGTCTGCATGGAGCGGGATCGGAGGGCGGGGAGAAGGTGGGCTACGTGAAGTTTGCCGCGGCTCGTGGCGGCAAGGGTGCGGGGGAGCGCTTCGACGCGCTGCTGGATGCGTGCGATGGGTTTGCGGCTGCGCGCGGGGTGGCGATTGAGGCGGGCGTGAACCTGGCTTGCGAGGATGCGGCACGGCGGATGCGCGCGCATGGGTATCGGGTGGCGATGCAGGGTGTGGGAATGCAGCGTCCGCATGCGGCGGGGTTCAACCGGGCCGATGCTTATGTGATGAACGACTGGCGGTAGGGCTTCCTGTTACATCACGCGTCGCGGCAGGACGACTTCGCGGAGTTGGGTGCCCTGACGGATGGCGATGCGGGCGCCTTCGGCGATGAGGTAGTCGTCGAGCGCGGGACGGAGCGCCTGGTAGAGGGCTTCAGCGTCTTCGCCGTAGAACATTAGGGTGGTGGCTTCGGGGATCACTACATGGCCGCCGGAGAAGCCGACCTCGCGCTCGTCGGCCTCGAGGGAGAGGCGCTGGGCGAGTTGGATGGCGTCGTCGACGGTGTAGCGGGTGCCGGAGCGCGGGCCGCAGTCGAGTTCGATGATGACGGCGCCGGTGGAGCGCGTGGCGCGAGTGCCGAGGTCGTCGCCGAGACCGCTGATGTCGACCTTGGCCGCGGGCGCGTTCTGCTGGGCGGCGCGCAGGCTGGCGAGGCGCTGTTCGGCGGCGGCGGCCTCGTCCACGCGGTCGAGACGGCGAAGAGAGACGATGGCGGCCTCGAGGTTGGTGGCGATGCTTTCGACGTTGGGAGTGGGCATCTTCTGGTGCGCGGCGATGGCCTTGTTCAGCCACTCGACGGCTTCGGCGTCGCGATGTTCGTCGCTGAGGATGAGGCCGCGGGTGCCATAGGCGGAAGCGAGGGACGAGCCGTCTTCGGGCGTGAGCAGGGTGAGGGCGCGGTCGATGGCTGCGTGGGCCTCGCGGAAGTTGCCGGCGCGGCGGTGGCAGTTGGCCATGTTATTCAGCAGGGTTCCGATGCGCGCGGGTGGAGTGCCGGGCGACTGCTCGCGCACGCGCAAGGCGCGTTCGTACCAGGCGAGCGACTCGGCGTGGCGATTCTGCGTGGAGCAGAGGATGCCGAGATTGACCCAGGCGGGCGCGGCGGAGGCGAGCTGCATCTTTGCTTCATAGTAGGCGGCGGATTCTTTGTAGGCGGCTTCGGCTTCGGCGGGCGCGCTTTTGGCAAGCGCGACCCCGAGTTGAAGCAAGGCGGCCGGGAAGTTCGGATCGCCGGGATACTCGCGGTAGAGTTGGACGGCGGCGCGCAGGGGGATGGCGGCGTGGTCGAGCAGGCCGCAGCGGGAGTAGCATTTGCCGGCGTTCAGCAGGTTCATTGCGACGCCGATGGGGTCGTTGGCAGCGGATAGGAGCTGCGCGGATCGCTCGTAGAACGGGATGGCGCGGCGGTACTCCTGCAGCTCGTTGAGGACGTGCGAGGTGAGTTGCGGGAAGGTGCGATTGTCGTCGTGGGCGCCGAATTGATCGAGGAGGGGTATGGCCACGGTGCGGAATTTGGCAGACTCTTCGGTCTTTCCTTCGCGGAGACGGAGCAGACTAAGACTTGCAGTGACGAGCGGGAAGATACGCTGCGCTTCGTCTTGCGGTAGCGTGCGTGCGGCGGCGAGCGCGGCGGCGAGGATCTGCTCGGCCAACGGGAACTTGCGCTCGCTCATCGCGAGCAGGCCCTCGCGGACGATCTCGAGACATTTTTGAGCGTCGAGTGAGGCCATATGCGTAGAAGTTTAAGGGAAGGAAGCCACGCGGAGGATGAAATGTTGCGGTGCAATGGAATGTGTCGGCGATTCGCAAGGGTCGGGTAGGATCGGGGGATGGTGGTTTTGTCGGGTCAGGGCGTTTTGAGGCTGGCGTTTGGGCTGGCGCTGGGGGTGGGCGTGGCGCATGCGGCCGCGCAGGACGGTGCGACGGTGGGCGTCGATCCGCACGCGCTGGTGCGGCAGGCAGTTGCGAATCGTTTGGCGGCGGAAAAGAGCCATCGGCCGATGCAGTATTTGTTGCACAAGGTGGATGAGCGGCACGATACGACGAAGGAGATCGTGGAGACGAAGGATGGAGACGTGGCTCGGCTGGTAGAGGTGAATGGCCAGCCGCTGAGCGCGGAGGCGGAGCAGGCGGAGTTGGCGCGGCTGAATGATCTGGAGACGCATCCCGAGATGCAGCAGAAGCGCAAGAAGAATGAGGAGAGGGACCAGGCGCGCGTCGACCATTTGATGGGCATGCTGCCGGATGCGTTTCTGTACAAGGTGGAAGGGGTGGAGCAATGCGCAGCGGGGCGGTGTTATCGGCTGAGCTTCGCGCCGAATCCGAAGTGGGAGCCGCCGGACATGGAGGCGTCCTTCTTTCGCGGTGTGGCCGGTGAGGTGTGGATCAGCCAGGCGGAGACGCGGTTGACGCGGCTGGATGCGCATTTTGTCGCGGACGTGAATCTTGGATTTGGATTCCTGGTGCGGGTGAACAAGGGTGGGACGGTGCTGATGGAGCAGACCGACGTGGGCGGTGGCGATTGGGAGCTGACCGCGATGACGATGCATGTGATGGGGCGAGCGCTGCTGGTGAAGCCGTTGAACTTCCAGGTCAGGCAGGAGGCGAGCCGCTTCGCGCCGGTGCCGCCGATGGGGTACACCGCGGCGATCGAGATGCTGAAGAAGTTCCGGCTGGATGCGCCGGCCGGGGCAAAATGATGTCGATACGCCGGGAGATTGGGCCGATGGTTCGGCTCGCGTTGCCGCTGGTGCTGGCCGAATTGGGCTGGATGGCGATGGGCGTGGTGGACACGATCATGGTGGGTCATCTGCCGCGGCCGGCGATTACGATTTCGGCAGCGGCGCTAGGGCAGGTGCTGTACAACACGCTGGCGTTCGGCGTGGGCGGCGTGCTGCTGGGGCTGGATACGTATATCTCGCAGGCGCACGGCGCGGGCGAGTGGGACGACGCGAATCGGTGGCTGATGAGCGGCGTGGTGCTGGCGGGTGTATTGAGCGCGCTGCTGATGGGGATGGTATGGCTGGGGCCGCTGGCGATGATGAAGATGCCGGTGGATCGCGAAGTGATGCGGCAGTCGATCAGTTTTCTGGGCGCGCTGAACTGGGGGACGCTGCCGCTGTTTCTGTACATGACGTTCCGGCGATACCTGCAGGCCTTCAATCATGTGCGGCCGATTGCAGCGGCGGTGATTACGGCGAATGCGGTGAATGCGGGACTGGACTGGCTGCTGCTGTTTGGGCATCGCTGGAACGTCGGCGGGCACTCCGTGAGGATTGCGGCATATGGGGTGACGGGGGCGGCGGTGTCGACGGCGCTGGCGCGGGTGTATCTGGCGGCGTTTGTAGGCCTGGCGGTGTGGTGGGTCGATCGCAAGCATGGGTATGGGCTGAAGGCAGGCGTGGTGGCGCGGACGGGGATCCTCGATGGAAAGCGGCTGGCACGACTTGTGCAGCTGGGGGCTCCGGTGGGCGGACAGATCTTTGTGGAGATTTCGATCTTTGCGGGAGTGACGGCGCTGATCGGCGTGATGGGGCCGGTGCCGCTGGCAGGGCACGAGATTGCGCTGAACTGCGTGAGCACGACGTTCATGGTGCCGTTTGCGATTTCGGCAGCGACGGGCGTACGCGTAGGGCAGGCCGTGGGACGGGGCAGTGCGGTGGAGGCTGCGGCGGCGGGGTGGACCGGGATCCTGCTGGGCGCGGGTTTCATGCTGTGCATGTCGGCGCTGCTGGTGAGCGTGCCGGGGCGAATTGCGGGCGGGTTTACGCATGACCCGGTGGTGATTGCGGCGGCAGTGCCATTGCTGCTGGTGGGGGCGGCGTTTCAATTCTTCGACGGCGTGCAGGTAACGGCGACGGGCGCGCTGCGCGGCGTCGGCAATACGCATGCGGGACTGTTGGTGCAGCTGGTCGGGTATTGGGTGATCGGACTGCCGATTGGATGGTGGTTGGGATTCGGGCGAAAGATGGGCGCGGTGGGGTTGTGGATTGGACTGTGTGCGGGGTTGATGTTTGCAGGTGTGGCGTTGATTACGGTGTGGGCGAAGGCAGTGAGACGGGGCCTGGGAGTGCGGGGTTGATGGGCGCTCTCCACCGGCGGGTCGCTTGCCTTGCGCTGTTCGCGGCGTTTGGGTGGACTTGCGATGCGGTGGCGATCGCGGCTCCGGTTGAGGGCTACAAGGTTGTGGCGACGTATCCGCACTCGACGACGAGTTACACGGAGGGGTTCTTCTATCTGGATGGCCTGTTCTACGAAGGAACGGGCAGGGTGGGACATTCGGCGGTGATGGCGATCGATCCGGCGACGGGCGCGGTGAAACAGCAGCGCGATGTGCCGGCGCCGTACTTCGGTGAGGGGATTGTGGATTGGGGACCGTACCTCTACGAGTGGACGTGGCAGACTCATGTCTGCTTCGTGTATGAACGTGCGACGCTGAAGCCGGTGAAGCAGTTTGCCTACACGGGCGAGGGCTGGGGCATGACGCGTACCGCGAAGGAGTTGATTACGAGCGATGGCACGGACACGCTGCGGTTTCGCGATCCGGCGACGTTCAAGGAGACGCGGCACATCGTGGTGAAGGACGATGGCAAGGCGGTCGAGGAGTTGAACGAGCTGGAGTACATTCACGGGGAGATCTACGCGAATGTGTGGCACTCGGACCGGATCGCGCGCATCTCGCCGAAGGACGGGCACGTGATTGCGTGGATCGACCTGACGGGATTGCTGCCGGCGATGCTGAAGATCGATGTGGAGTCTGTGCTGAACGGGATTGCGTACGACGAGCAGCACGACCGGCTCTTTGTTACCGGGAAGCAGTGGCCGACGATCTTCGAGATCAAGGTCGTGCCGAAACGGTGAGTTATGGTGTGACGCTAAAGTGTCGCGATTCCACGTCTGTGGCGGTGGTGGGTGCGGCCGGTTGGACGATGACGGCCGCGGCGCGTTCGAGGACGCCAGCCTGGCGTTCCATGCGCTGCAGCATTTGCTCGGCGAGGGAGGTGGTGTCGACGGTGGTGGCCGGGAGTTGCTGCGGCGGTGCCTGGGGCGCGGCGGGGGCGCAGTCGGATTGGTGGTCGAGGACGGAGCATACCGCAGCGAGACGGTAGCTGAGCGTGGTGAGGCGGGCGACGGTGCTCGCGTCGCTGGTTCCGACCGACGCGAGCGTGGTGAGGCACTGCGTGAAGCGGCGGGTATAGGTGGCGAAGGTGAGGGCGGCATCGGTCTCGAGCGCGTGGCGGCGGGCGGGGCTGGTGCCGAGGCCGAGCGCGGGCAGGCCGGGTTCGAGCATGAGGCGGTCGAGGGCTTCTTCGGCGTCCTGGCTGGTGAGGCCGCAGGCGCGGCGGGCGGGGGCGAGGATGTGGCGCTCGGCGATGCGGCGTTCGGCTGCGGGGGCGGCCCACCACTCGAGCGTGGCGCGCAGGTAGGACGCGTTGGCGGAGGCGCAGCGGGCGAGCAGGCGGGCGAGTTCGACACGGAGGCTCTGCGGCCAGAGGATGCGCATGGCAAGGATGGAGACTACGGCGCCGAGCAGGGTGGTGCCGATGCGGACGCCGGCGAAGCGCCAGTCGCGCAGGTAGGGCAGCGAGAGCAGCACGAAGGTGGGTGTGAGGAAGAAGCTGTACCAGCCGTAGTCGATGGCGTAGAGCGCGAGCGTGAGGACGGCGCACGCGGTGATGACCGCGATGATGCCGGCCTGGTTGTGAATCGTGCCGGCGAGCAGCGCGGCGAGGATGCCGCCGCCGATCGTGCCGGCGACGCGTTGCAGCCCTTTGCGGACGGTGCCGGAACTGTAGGGCTGGAGCACGATGATGGAGGTGGTTGCGAGCCAGAATCCGTGGCCGATGTGGAGCGTCTGGATGAGGACGACGTCGATGGCGCCGACGACGGCCATGCGCAGAGCGTGGCGCATCATGACGGAGTGGAGGCTCCAGTTCTGGTGGAGCGCGTCGATCCATGCGGGCGTTTCGGGAGCTTCGTTCCTCTCGTCCTTCGCATCGGGCGCTAAGGACGGCGCACCGGGAGGTTTCGTGCGGGCTTCGCTGCCAGTCCAGACGGCACGGAGAGCTTCGAAGGCGATCTCGATGTTCTGCAGCGCCTCGAGTTGTGCGGAGAGGAAGAAACTGGCGAGCGGGTCCGCGGTAGGCGCTTGCGTGGCGAGTTGCGTGGCGCGGCGGGTGACGAACTCGATGCGGTGCGAGCCCTGGAGGTTGAAGGAGTCGGCGTGGTCGGCGGGGCGGGTGCGGAGAGCGTTAGCGATGGCGGTCTCGGCTCTGCTGAGCCAGCGGGCGATGTCGTTGACGGCGGCCGGCGTAACGGCGGGCGCGGCCGGATCGACGGGCATCGCCTCGACCAGGTTGGTAAGGCGGATGGTCACGCTGAAGAGCATATCCGCGGTTTCGAGCAGGACGCTGAGGTTGCGGGCACGGACGGTGCGGGCGGGCGCGCGGGCTGCGGTGGCGCCGAGGGCGGCGCGGGCGGACTCGAGGCGGGTGCGGAGTTGGCGCTTGAAGTCGGTGGCGGGGTCGCGCTCGTCGTCGCGGGCGGTGGGGTCGTGCGCCAGGGCGGGGAGGCTGGCGGTGAAGTTGGCGAGCAGGTCGTAGCAGGCGGCGACTTCGACGCGGACGGGGCGGAAGGGATCGACCGGCCACAGGAACAGGCTGAGGACCGCGGCCCAGAGTCCTCCGAGGAAGTAGCGAAGGTCGTTGGCGAGGGCGGCGTGGAGTGTGTGGTCGGCCGCGCCGAAGCCGGCAAAGTAGATGACCAGGATGATGACGGCCGTGTTGGCGATGGGCTGCGACGCCACGCGCGCATAGGTGACAGCGAAGCAGACTGCGGCGGTGACGACTGCGGCGAGGATGAGGTTCGGCGGAGCGAGCGCGCCGATGCTTCCGCAGAGCGCTCCACCGAGCAGGACGGCGGCGATGGTGGAGAGGCGCGTGCGGTAGGGGCCGCCGTTGTCGACGAGGACTGCCTCGAAGCCGCCCAGCGCAGCCCAGCCCATGGGCTGGCCGAGCATGCGGCAGACGATCATGGCGGTGGCGACGGCGAATCCCGCACGCAGGCCGCGCCGCCAGTGGAGCGAGCTGAGGATGGCCAGGGCGCGGGCGAGCGGGGGCATGAGATGAGTCTAGTTGCTAGTTGCTAGGTGGAGGGGAGCTGCTCGCGGACGCGGGTGCGGGAGCGGGTGGTGATGAGGATGGCGGCGCCGAGAATCATCGCGCCGCCGAGGCGGGCGGAGGGCCCAAGGGTTTCGCGCAGCACGAAGACGCCGAGGATGGAGCCGAGGAGCGGCTCCATGTTGAGCAGCACGCCGGCCTGCGAGGCGGGCACCTGGGTCATGCCCCAGTTCCACAGCAGCGTGGTGGAGGCGGTGCAGAGCAAACCGCTGGCGGCCAGTGCAAGCCAGGCCTTGAGCGAGACGTGGTGGACGGGCGGAAGGCCGTACATCAGCGGGACGCAGAGGGCGAGCATTGCGGTTCCGAAAGTAGTTCCGTAAGCGCTGACAACGATCGCGGAATGGCGCACCACAAGATGCTTGTTGATCAGCACCCAGCCGAGCGCGATGACGAGCGAGAGGACGACGAGCAGATCGCCGGCAAGCGTGGGGCCTCCGGTGGTGTGGGCCGTGTTGCGGGCGCCGAGTGCGATGAGCGCGGCGCCGATGGTGGAGATCACAAGCGCGAACCAGCCGGTGGCGTCCATGCGCTCGTGCGCGAAGATGGTGGCGGCCACGGCGAGCAGCACGGGCATGGTGCCGACCATCAGTGCCGCGTGCGAGACGGTAGTGAGCGAGAGTCCGGAGAACTGGAGCAGGAACTGCAGGGGGATGCCCAGGAACGCGCAGAAGAGGAGCGTGCCCCATTCGCTGCGGTTGAAGGTCGGCTTGTGGGTGAACAGCAGCGGGGCGAGGACCAGCGTGGCGAAGAGGAAGCGGTAGAGCACCATGGCGCCGACGCCCATCTCCACCAGTGCTATCTTGCCGAAGAAAAAGCCGCAACCCCAGAGCGAACTGGCGAGGGCGCAGGCAGCAAAGCCGAGAGTGCGGTTTTTGATGGGCACAACTGCTACAAGGGTACCAGCGCGGCGCCTCTGTCCATCGCGAACCCTCACAGCGTGATCAGGCTGCGAGGGTTCGTGACGGGTCGGAGAAAGTTTTTTTGTTGTCGAGCTATGAGCTGTGAGGTATGAGCGGTCAGCGTTCAGCTACCAGACGCGGCAACTGTTCGTGGGCACCATGGGGGACGGCTTCTTGCAGCCGAAGGCCGCGGCGAAGCCGGGTTGGTTGACGATGACGCCATTGACGCGGTTCTGGTCCGGCGAGTGGGGGTCGGTGAGCACCTGGGAGCGGATGGCTTCGGGACGCGTGTTCTCGCAGTAGTTCTGCGCGAAGGCAATGTAGAAGCGCTGCGGTCCGGTGTATCCGTTGACTTTGGCGTTGACGTCGAGGTGATCTTCCTTGGCGCGCTGCATGTAGGCCATCAGCGCGAGCACCAGGCCGCCGTTGTCCGCGGTGTTTTCGCCGAGGGTGAGCTTGCCGTTGACCTTGACGTCGTCGACCGCGGTGAAGGAGCCGTATTCGTTGACCAGGCAGTCGGTGCGGGCCTCGAAGTTCTTCAGGTCGTCCGGAGTCCACCAGTTGTTGAGGTTGCCGTTGGCGTCGAACTTGCGGCCCTCGTCGTCGAAGCCGTGGGTGAGTTCGTGTCCGATGACGGCGCCGATGTGGCCGTAGTTCACTGCGTCGTCTTTGCTGCGGTCGTAGAACGGTGGCTGCAGGATTCCGGCGGGGAAGTTGATGTTGTTCATGCTGTCGTTGTAGTAGGCGTTGACAGTGGGCGGAGTCATATCCCACTCGGCCTTGTCGACGGGCTTGCCGATTTTGTTGAGTTCGCGATCGTTCTCGAAGGCGTTGGCGCGGAGTTCGTTGCCGAGGGGGTCGTTCGGCTCGATGGTGAGCTTCGAGTAGTCGCGCCACTTGTCGGGATAGCCGATCTTGTTGGCGACGGCGGCGAGCTTCTCTTTCGCGCGCACCTTGGTGGCAGGCGACATCCAGTCGATCTGGTCGATGTCGTGGCCCATGGCGGCCTCGATGTCGCCCACCATCTGCAGCATCTTGGCCTTGCTGTCGCCGGCGAAGTAGTGGTCGACGTAGACCTTGCCCAGCGCCTCGCCGAGCGCGCCATCGACCGCGGTGGAGCAGCGCTTCCAGCGGGGACGCTGCTCGGGCTGGCCGTTGAGGATGCGGCCGTAGAAGTCGAAGTTCTCGTCGTCGAGCGCGTGGGGCAGGTTGCGGGCGGCGGTGGTGAGCAGGTGATAGCGCAGGTAGGCCTTGATAGTTTCCAGGTCAGCCGCATGCACCTGCTTCAACAGTGCCGCCCAGTAGTCCGGGGTCGAGTTGTTGATCTCGGTGACGTGCGGGGAGTGAACGGCGTCTTCGAAGGTGGGGAAGTTGATGCCGGGCAGGTTGGTTTCAAAGGTCGCAATGGGTTGCAGGTGGTAGGTCTTCTCCGGCTCGCGCATGTCGACGACGCCCATCGAAGCCTTGGCCAGCCCGGTCTCCATGGCCATGATGCCGTCGGCGTCTTTCTTTGCCTGTTCGGGCGTGCTGCCGGCGAGGGCGAGCATTTTGGCGACGTGGGCGACATACTCGGTGCGGAGCTTGACGTCCGCGTCGCCGGTGCGGAGGTAGTAGTCCTTCTCCGGCATGCCGAGGCCGCCCTGGGCGATGAAGGCGATCTGCTTGTTGGCGTCCTTGAAGTCCTGCTGCTCCCCGTATCCGAAGAAGACGTCCACGCCGGCGCGTTGCAGTTTGCCGATCAGCGGCAGGAGCTGGGCGCGGCTGGTGAGGGCGTCGATCTCGTCGAGCAGCGGCTGGATGGGCTTCAGGCCGGCGGCGTCGATGGCGGAGGTGTCCATGCAGGCCTTGAAGTAGTCGCCGATCTTTTGCTCGTCGGGTGTGCGTGTGGCGTCGGCAGCTCCCGTCTTACTCAGGATGGCGTTCAGCTCCTGCGTATTGACGTTGTAGAGGACGTAGAACGGGTCGACGGAGGGCTGATCGGCGGGGATGGCGTGGTTGGCGGTGAACTTGCCACAGGCGAACTTGTACATGTCGGTGCAGGGGTCGACGGAGACGTCGATCGAGGAGACATCGAAGCCGGGGAGTGGCTTTTCCTCGGCGGGTGCGGCGGCCGCGGCTGGCGCGGGCTGCTGGGCAACGGCGGGGCGGCCGGCCGCAAGCAGCGCGAGGAGGGCCGCCGTCGCGAACTGGGCGATGCGCAGGGCTGGGCGGCGGCTTAGTGCAAAGAATTCAAATATTTCGCTCATGCATTGTCTCCGTGCGGGAAAATGGTCTGTTCCGGGAAGCGGGCTCGGAAGGTTGTCTATGGCAGCTTCTCAACTGAGATGCGTCAAAGATTTTGTATCACTCCGGCGGTCTGGGCGGCCGGTGGTGCCGGTCGTGGATGGGAGAGGCAGAGTGCGACTGGCGACGCTGGTGCGTCTGTGAAAGAGTAGGTTCACGGGTCGAGCGTGAGAGAAACACAGCCATGATGGTACGCGGTCCAGTTCGAGCTTTCGACTCCATTCGTCACTTAAAGGACGTTGCAGGGGGCGGGTGGGGAAGCGCGGGACGGCGCCGGGTTCGGATGACGCTGCTGGCGGCGCTGGTTGCGTGGGTGGCGGGTGGTTTTGCATGGGCTCGCGTGCCTGACCCGCCGATTCGGATTCCGCTGCAGCCGCTGGGGTACCAGTCGATCGTGCAGGACTTCCTGTTGCAGGGTAACTCCATGCTGACGGTCGACTTTGTGGACAGCGACCATCTGCTGGTCACGTTTGGCGTGCGCCGCCTGATGACGCGCGAGGTGGATCCCCCCCCCGATGACGATGACCGGATGGTGGAGGCAGTGCTGGTGGAACTGCCCTCGGGCAAACTGCTGGCCCGCACTGAGTGGCGCTTCCACGATCGCCTGCAGTACCTGTGGCGGCTGGGCCATGGACGCTTCCTGCTGCGCGAGCGAGGGCGGTTGTCGGTGCTGGCGCCGCTGGGCGCGGCGAATCGCGACGACCCGTTCCGGCTGACGCCGCTGTTACGCGTGGACCGGCATATTGTGCTGATCCAGGTGTCGCCGGAGGGCGATCTGCTGACGGTGGAGACGACCAAACCGCCCGCGGGGCAGGGAGCGGCCGAGAACGGAATGGGCGGAGCGTTCGACCCGCTGGACCCGGCGCCGGTGCAGAGCAACTTCTATCGACTGGAGAGCGCGGGCGACGCCGGGGACAACCTGCAGCCGGTGGTAGCGGGATTTGTCCGGACGCGCAGCCCGATTGCGGTGCCGATGACGGCGGCGGGATTTCTGGAATTGCAGGACGGCGGCAAGGGGACGTGGCTGTTCAACTTCGACGAGCACGCGGGGAAGGTGGACGAGTTGCTGGCGTTCGATACGTCATGCTTCCCGCGCTCGACGTTTGTGGGGTTGAGCGAGTTCGTGGTGTTCGGGTGCCGCGGCAACGAGGAACGGCAGGACCTGGCGGCTTTCAACCTGAAGGGCGACGAGATGTGGCAGGACAATTTCACCGATGTACACGTCGCTCCGACGTTCTCGTTTGCGCCGGCGGCGGGGAGGTTTGCGCTGGGGCGAACGATTGTGAACGGCATCGTCGATCCCGAAAGCGTATCGGTCGGCGCCGTGACCGGGCAGGACGTGCGCGTCTACCAGAGTTACAACGGCAAACTGCTGTTCCGCAGCGACGTTTCGCCGGTGGAGCGGGCGGGCCAGAACTTTGCGCTGTCCCCGGACGGGCTGCGGTTGGCCCTGGTGCGCGAGACGCTGGTGCAGCACAAGGCGACCAAGGACGAGGAGGGATACACGGATCGCGAGGCGGCGGTTGAGGTGTACGCGCTGCCTGCGCTTTCGGACAAGGATCAGGCAGCGGTGAAGGCGGCGGCTGCGACGGCTCCCGCGGATACCGGGGCGCGGATCGATGTTTCGCTGGAGCGGTTGGCCGCAAAGCCGGCGGGGAACAAGGGTGGAAGCGCGGCCGCTCCGGTGCCGGTGCAGCCGCCGGCGCCGGTTGCGCCCGATGCAGGCGGGCTACCGAATGCTCCGGCTGCGAACACAGGAGCCGCAGCGGGCGCGACCGAGGCGGTAACTGGGGCCGGAGCTACGGATGCGGCTGCGGGCGATCCGGATTCGGACGCTCCGCGCACGCCGCCGACGCTTTACGGGCCGGGTGAGAAGCCGGGCGACAAAAAGCCGCAATAGCCCGTCCCTACGCAGAACGGCCAGCCACCGGGTTCGACTCGCGGACCGGAGGGCTGGCTGTGGAGGAAGCGGGGAAACTGCTTAGGCGGCGCTTTTGCTGGTGACGAGGGCCTTGACGCGTGCGTTCAGCCGGGACTTGTAGCGGCTGGCGGTGTTCTTGTGCAGGACACCCTTCTGCACGCTCTTGTCGAGGATGGAGACGGTCTCGGAGTAAGAGGCGGCGATGGTCTTCTTGTCGCCGGCGGTGATGGCCTCGCGCAGGATACGCAGGCTGCCGCGCAGCTTGCTCTTGTTGGAGCGGTTGGCTGCGGTCTTGGTTTCGGTCTGACGTGCGCGCTTCAGCGAGGAGACATGATTTGCCATGGAATCTTAACTCTTTTCTGGACCCGCAGATGCGGGGAAATGGGAGCAGGTGGAGGTGGACACACCGCATCCCTGCAACTTCTAAGTGTAAGGGACTCCGGCGGTGGGGTCAACCGGAATCCTGCTTAGTTGTCGGTGGGCTTCTGTTCGATGTGGTCGATGACGAGGCCGGTCTCCGGGCGGCGCTGCTTTTCCAGCTTGAGGCCGATCTGCTGCTTGACCGCGTCGAACAGCGAGAGGCCGCCGTTGGGCTCGGAGACGTCAGAGGAGTTCGAGTTGGAGGAGTTGCCTGACGTCTGCGGCGGGCCGGAGTGGAGCTGGCCGATGGTGCTGAAGCTCAGCGTGAAGTCGTAGCCGCCCTCGAGGCCGGTCTGGTCCAGCACCGGATAGTAGATGTAGCCGTTTGCCTGCGCACGAAGCAGGTCGCCGAACTCCGCCATGGTGATGTTGGTGCAGGTCAGCAGTCGGCCGAGGATGGGATTGGCGATGCGCGGGTCCTTGCCGTCGGGGCCGGGGCCTTCCTTGCAGCCCGAGCGCGCCATCGGATCGCCCTTCTTCATCTTCGGGTTCACCGCGACCAGCGAGTACGCGTCGGCATCGTGATCCGCCATGTGGCTCTGGAGTTTGAAGCGCTCGGTCACCAGGTTGCGCATCATCTCCTGCAGCGAGTCGAAGTCAATCTGGGGCGCGCCTTTCGCGGCAGCGGTCTGCGGGTCGGGCGCAGCCTTGCCGAGGATGTCGTAGTGGTCCTCGCTCATCCACTTCGGCGCTCCGATGAGCGCTTCCTTGTCGTTGGGGTTGAGGTTCCAGGCCCAGGCAATGAGAAACTGCGGCGTGATGCCGGTGACGTTGACCTCACCGCCGCGAACTCGCAGGCCGAGCTGCGTCTCGGGCTTGCTGGGCGTAATCACCGCAACGTCAAATTCGGCCGGCGGCGGCGGAGGCAGGTTCTCCTTGACCTCAGGCGGATTCGGCGTGGGCTTGTCGTTGACGCTGTCCACGACGACAACCGGCGTGGGGTAATTCTCGAGCGCCAGCTTCAGGCCAAGCTGCTTGTCGACCGCGTCGAAGATGGTGAGGCCGTCGGGCACGGGCCGCCAGGTCCAGTGCAGGTCGAAGTCGTAGCCGCCCTTAAGGTCGGTGGCGTCGACCACGGGCTTGGGCAGATAGGCCGTGGCGAAGTCCGAGAGCACCTCGCGGAAGCGCGGCATGGTCATATTCTTGACGGTGATGGAGTAATAGGCGGGCGTGCCGGGAGGCAGATCGGTCGGAGTGTGATGCTCCTCGAGGTTCGGGGCCTCGGATTCGTCGGCCTGTTTCATCTTCAGGCCACCCTTGTCGACGCGCAGCACGTAGGAGGGGATGGGCTTGGTGTCGTTGTGGACGACGAGGTGGAAGCGGTCGGCCAGCAACGCGCGCAAGATCAGTTTGGCGTCGTCCTGCGAGGTGGTGCGCGGAGCCTTGGCAACGATGTCGAAGCGGTTGGTATCGAGCCAGGCAGGGCCGCTGAGTACGTTGTCGCCGGTGACGCCGTAGGCCACAGAGATGAGGTCCACCATAGAGGCCTGGCGGACGATGAATTGATCGCCGCGCAGATTGCCGCCGCGCATGAAGGGCGTGTTGCTGTGCGGGCTCACGTGCGCGTCGGCGAGGTCAAATTTAGGCGACGCGGAGGCGCCGACGGCGGGCTTGTCGTCCGAGGGCTGGACGAATTGCTGCGCGAAGCCTGTGCAGGAGATCAGGACAACGCAGGCCATGCAGGCGATGGTTCGGAGGATCTGTTTCATGGGGAACCGCCTTTCTGTCGGAGCCAAGCCCGCGAATCAACGTGCGCGCGGGGTCAATTCTCGGTTGGCTTCTCCTCGATGTGGTCGATGACGAGCATGGGGACGGGGCGTTTCTGCTTTTCCAGCTTCAAGCCGAGTTGCTTGTAGATCGCGTCCGGGAGCGAGAGGCCGCCGCTGGGGTCGGCCGCCGTAGACGTGGTGGACCCTGCGGAGGCGGTCGATGCGGATGCGGAGGATGCGGAGGAATCACCGGATGGCGCCGGTGGCGGGTTGCCGTTTCCGCCGCGGAGTTGTCCGACGCCGCTGAAGCTCAAGGTAAAGTCGTAGGCGCCGTCGATGCGGGTGGAGTCCAGCACCGGAACCTTGATGTATCCGGGGGCGAGCGATTGCAGCCTGTCGGCGAACTGCGCCATGCTCATGTTCTGGCAGGAGAGCAGACGGCCCAGGACGGGATTCGCGATGCGCGGGTCCTTGCCGTCGGGGCCGGGGCCTTCCTTGCAGCCGGTGCGGTTCAGCGGGTCCGCCTTCTTCATCTTCGGATTCGCCGCCAGCAGTGTATAGGCGTCGGCGGGGCGGTCTTCCATGTGGCTCTGCAACTTGAAGCGATCGGCGAGGAGGTTCTTGACCATCGCGCGGAGATCGTCGATGTCGATGGAATTGTCGTTGCCGGGCGGCCCGGGGGTGGCGTCCGGAACGGCCGCTTTCGCGATGAGATCGAACTTGTCCTGATTCAGCCACTTCGGCGGGTCGGCGACCATATCGTCGTTGATGTTCCACGCGAAGGTGATGAGGAACTGCAGTGTCCCGCCCTGCAGATTCACCTGGTCGCCGCGAATCATGCCCTGGATTCCCTTCACATCCGGCGGACTGGGTTTGATGACCGCGACGTCGAACTCAGACGGCGGCGGAGGCGGGAAAGCCTTGTCGAGGCCAGCTGGGTTGGGCGTCGGTTTCTCGTTCACGCTGTCCACGATGACGACGGGCAGCGGTGCGGTCTTGGCCTCCAGTTTGAGCCCGAGCTGCTTGTCGACGGCGTCGAAGATGGTGTTGCCGCCGCCGTCTTTGGACGGTTGGAAGTTCCACTTGATGTCGAAGTCGTAGCTGCCGGTCAGGCCGGTGGAGTCGACCGCCGGCTGCGTCAGGTAGGGCCGGGCCACCTGGCGCAGGAACTTCACGAAGGTATCCATGCGCTCGTTGTGGCAGGAAAAGCTAATGGTCGAAGGCGGCCCGGGCGTGACGTTCTGCGGCGGGGGTTGGAAGTCACAGCCGGGCAGGCCGGAGCCTGCGGCCTCTTTCATCTTTGACCCGCCTTTGCCGACGGAGAGCACGAAGGCGGGCAGCGGCTTGGTGTCGGCATGGAGAGTCAACTTGAACCGGTCGGTGAGCAGGCCGCGAAGCATCAGTCGCACGTCGTCGGGAGACGTGGTGCGCGGGGCCTTGGCGGCGATGTCGAAGCGGTCGGTGTCCAGCCAGGCCGGGCCGTTGAGGACGTTGTCGTTTTCGACCGCGTAGGCGTTGGCGATCAGGTCCACCATGGTCGCCTGGCGCAGGATGTAGCGGTCACCGTGAAGCGCGCCGCCGCGCATGAAGGGATTGTTGTCGTGGGGGCTGGCGTGGACGTCGGCGATGTCGAATGCGAGCGTTGGCGCCGGGGTAGCGTCGGCGGCCTTGATATCGGCAGTCTGGGCGGGAGCAAGGCACACGAGAAGGGCGAGGCAGGCGATCCCTGCGAGTGCTCGAATGCTCCGTGTCATTTCGAATCCGCCTTAGGAGTTCAGGATGAAACCCGCACATGCGGGGGCCCGAAGACAGCTCAACCTAAATAACGATTTTCTCTACCGCCCAGAATGCAACTTTTCTATCGACTGAGAGACAAAACCGCTGGCTTCCGGAAAGTGATGACGGATTAACGTTTCATTGGACGGTTTCGTTCACGAAAGGGCGTTAATTTTCGGTTGGAATTTTGTCCGCATGGTCGATGACCAGCATCTCGACGGGGACTTTTTGCGTCTCCAGTTTCAGCCCGAGTTGTTCCTGGAGGGCGGTAAAAAGCGACGGAAGTGGAGAGCCGGGGTCGTTCGCGGGAGCGTAACTCAGGTCGAAGTCGAAGTTTCCGGTAATGCCTGTTTTGTCGACGACGGGGTAACCGATCGGATGAGAAAGGATTTCGACGAAGTGATCCAGATCCATGTGCTGCGCCTGTAGACGATTGGAAAAGATGTTCGCGTGCGGTCGAGTATCCCCCTTGGCGGGCTGGAGTTTCTCGCCACCCTTTGCAACGATGAGTGCGTAGCCGGGGAACATCTTCGTTACACGATGGGTCGCCACTTCGAGGCGCTGTTCGAGGAGGTGCTGCAGGAGAGGCTTGATCTGTTCATACGTGAGTTGGCGCTCCCCTTCAACTTTGGCTTCAATGTCATACGCCTGGGAGTCGAGCCAGTCGGGGCCGCCCTGGATGTATTTCTGGTCCACGCCGTAGGCGAGTCCGATGAGCATCTTGAGAGTGAGGTGGTGGGCAAAAAACCGACTCGTTGGGAAGGTGCTCCAGGGGAAATCTCCGAGTCCTCGGCGAATCTCATCCTCAGAGTAGGGCGCGACCATGTGGATCGAAACGACCTCGAAGGCGAAGGCGGGCTGCGTGGACGGCGGGCTTTGCGATGCGGTCTGGGCGGACGCCGCGGTGAGGGTGAGGCAGAGAGGCGCAGTCGCACAAAACACACGCACTCGAGAGCCTCCTCTTTGGTTACCGAAGTTTAGCGTGTTAAGGCTGCACCCCGAAAGGTGCAGAAATCATCTAAAAATTGGCTTGACTGTGTTCGGAGACCGGGCTACTCTGAGCCCAACTTCGGCAAATTATTGGCAACCTTAGCCAATTCGATCCCGGGCCCACAGACGATCCGTTCTGCTGCGCGGAGTTTCTGCCGAAGCTTCCCGAACAATTCAATTCCCCCAGTTGCTTATGGAGCATCCAACCCTGCATGTCCTGACGGAGGTCAGACAACCACTTGATAAAAAAATCCCTCGAGATCACGCCTGGTATTGAGCCCCTGTACGGGACCCGCGACGAAAACCTCCGCTTGTTGGAAGACGGACTCCAGGTCCTGATCGATCTCCGGTCGGACGCTATTCACGTCACCGGTTCGTCCGAGGGCGTGGAGCGGGTGGAGCGGATCTTCTTCGACTATGAGAGTCTGCGCAAATCGGGTGTGACGCTGCAAAACGGCGAGTTGAAGGGGATGCTGAAGATGTTGATTTCAGACCCCGGCATCACGCTGAAGTCGCTGGTGGATTCAGGCAAGCAACGGTCGGCCGGGGTGAAGCGGATGGTGCAACCGCGCTCGCCCAACCAGCGCAAGTACGTCGAGGCAATCGAACAGGGTGACATGACCTTCGGCATCGGGCCGGCGGGAACGGGCAAGACGTACCTGGCCGTCGCGATGGCGGTTTCGGCGCTGATGGCGAAGAAGGTCAGCCGCATCATCCTGGTGCGACCGGCAGTGGAAGCGGGCGAGCGGCTGGGGTTTCTGCCAGGCAGCCTGCAGGAGAAGGTCGATCCTTACCTGCGGCCTCTGTATGACGCGCTCTACGACCTGCTCGACCAGGAGAAAGTCGACAAGTTGCTGGAGCGCAATGTGATCGAGGTAGCGCCGCTGGCGTTCATGCGCGGACGCACTCTGTCGGACGCGTTCATCATCATGGACGAGGCGCAGAACACCACCAACGAGCAGATGAAGATGTTCGTCACCCGCATGGGCAACGGCTCGAAGGCGGTGATTACGGGCGACCTGACCCAGATCGACCTGCCGAATCCGAAGCGGTCGGGCCTGCTGGAAGCGCTGAGCGTGCTGGATGGAGTCGAGGGGATCAGCTTCTGCCACTTCGAGGACGTCGACGTAGTCCGGCACCATCTTGTCCAGCGGATTGTGCGGGCGTACGACAGCTACGGCCGCGCGCAGCAGCAGTTGCCATTGGAGATTGGCGAAGGCGTTCCAGCGTCGGGGCTGGAGGGTACGCAGGTCGCAAAGCCGATCTCGAAGCCACAATAAGCTGAATGCGGTAACATCAGGGACGGAGGGCGTGCGCGCCCTCCGTTGCCGTTTGAGCACGATACAGCATTCATGATTACGATCGAACCTCCACGAACGTTCCGCGATCTGGCCGGCTCCGGGCTGACGAAGGCGGGGCTTGTGCGCTTTGTTGCGCGTGCACGTGCCGCGGTGGGATTGGACGGCGAGGTGCATGTTCTGCTGGCTGACGATGCGACGCTGCGGCGCCTGAACAAGGCCTTCCGCGGGAAGAATAAAGCCACCGATGTGCTGTCGTTTCCAGCTGCTGCGACGACGGTGTTTTTTGGCGATCCCAAAGGCCCGGGGCTCGCCGGCGATCTGGCGATCTCGCTGGACCATGCAGCGAAGCAGGCGAAGCAGTTCGGACACACGCTGCGCGACGAGGTTCATGTGCTGCTGCTGCACGGCTTGCTGCACCTGGCGGGCTTTGACCACGAGGTGGACGCGGGCGAGATGGCGGTGCGCGAGGCGGAGCTGCGACAGAAGCTGCGGCTGCCAACTAGTCTGATCGCCCGGGTTGCCGCTCCGGCGCGCAGGCGGGCGCGCACATGAGCCTTACCTACGACGACATAGTCCTGGGAGTGCTGCTGGTCGTCCTGGCGCTGTCTGCGTATGTCGACCGCATCTACAGCGAGATGGGCAAATTCCTGGCGCGCGAGTACCAGGACAACATCGACGCCTGGACGCGAGTCGTGGAGCCGAAGCTGACGCTGGGCCGCGAGTCGATTGCGCTGTCGGCCTCGGTGCTGCGGCAGTTGTCGCTGGCGGCGATTGCGCTGATTGCCGGGCTGCGCCTGTACGTCCACGTGAAGGCGATGCCCATGCTGGCGCAGGCGCCAAGCGTGGAGGAGATTGCAGTCACGGGTTTCTTCTTGGTGCTGCTGATCCTGTTCTTCGACCGGCTGATTCCGCAACTGCTGTTCACGCGGACGAAGGGTTTGTGGATTGCGCACATCTGGCTGCTGCTGGATGCGCTGTTCATGGTGATGCTGCCGGTGACGCTGACGCTGGGACTGCTGCTGTCCATCGTCGCGCTGGCGGAGCCGGAAGACGCGCAGGAAGAGGAGCATCCGTCCGAGGCGATGGACGCGCTGCTGGAGGCGGGCGAGGAAGAGGGCATCCTGGAGGAGAGCGACCGCGAACTCGTGCGGTCGGCGGTGGAGTTCGGCGACAAGGTGGTGCGCGAGGTGATGACGCCGCGGCCGGAGATCTTCGCCGTGCCGGAGACGCTGAGCCTGAAGGAATTCCTGGAGATGCTGAAGGAGAACTCGTTCTCTCGCGTGCCTGTGTTCGCCGGAACGCTGGATCACGTGACCGGAATCGTGTTCGCGCGCGACCTGCTGCAGGTGCGGGATTCGGATGCGGTGCAGATGACGGTGGCGGAGATGCAGCGGCCGACCGCGTTCGTTCCAGAGACGAAGAAGGTGGCCGAACTGCTGCGCGAGATGCAGCAGGAAAAGCAGCACATGCGCATGGTGATCGACGAATACGGCGGTGTTGCCGGACTGGTGACGATCGAGGATCTGCTGGAGGCGATCGTCGGATCGATTGCGGATGAGCACGACGAGGCGGAAGAGATCGACGAGCCGGCCGAGCAGGCGGACGGAACGTTCGTCGTGCCGGGAAGCTTTGAAGTGTCACGGCTGCGCGAGCTGTTCGCGGAGCAGTTGGAGGCGGCGCAGAGCGCTCCGGAAGAAGCTGCGGAAGCGGAAGAGGACGATCGCCAGGGCGCGCTGGAAATCAGGAACGGCTCGCCGCGCTACACACTGCATCTGCCGCAACACTACGAGGCGACCACGCTGGGCGGGCTGGTTTCGGAAATTGCGGGACACATTCCGCTGCCGGGGGAGGTGGTCGAGGAAGACGGGCTGCGGCTGGAAGTGCTTGCCTCAACCGACCGCAAGGTGGAGCGCGTGCGGATTGGGCTGGTGGAGACGCCGGTGGAGTAGCGCTAGTGCGGCACGACCGTGCAGGCGCCTTTGCACTTGATGGCGAACGGAGCGGTGTCCACGTTGGCATTCATGCGGATGTTGGTGTAGTAGGCGGTGCGTGTGTCGCCGGTGGTGACGCCGCCGGAGGCCATATAGAGCGTCTGCTTCAGGGAAACGTCGTGGGCCGTATCGACCCAGATCGTCACATGGCTGTAGTTGTTCTTGATGTTTTGATCTTTCGAAACCAGGTCGAGCTTCTCCACCGGCACGTTTTTGCTGCCGTCGTTCATTTGTTCGGTGCCCTGGTCGGTGACGGTCCAGTTCTTCTCCATGTCGCTGCCGCGACCGCCAAAGCCGAGGGTCAGCAGGCTTTCGGCGGTGTCCTTGTTCTTGCCGGCCGCGGTAAATTCGTCGACGTGGTTGGGCGGGTTGAAAACGCGCAGCCGGCCGTCCTTGAACTCGACGACCTGCGCCGGCGGCGTGCCGGGCGCGGCGTCCGCGGCCAGCAGCTTCAGGCCCATTTGGGTTGCGCCATTCTTACGCAGGAAGTAAATCTGGCCGTTCTGCGTTTCCGTGTCGGACACGGCCTTGGTGAAGATCTCCTGGCGCATGTCTGCTTGCGCGGACTGGAACTTCGCGCTGGCGGCGTCCATCTGGGCTTTCACGGCTGCCCAGCGATCGGGTTGCGCGGCGAACAGCAACGAGTGACCGCCTGGAGTGAGTTGCAGGACGAGCGGAGCGCCGAAAGCAACGAAGCTCATCGTGGTGGTCAGGAGTGCTGTGGCGAAGTTGCGATGTGCGGTGCGGCGGGATTTCGGATTCTGCATGCGAGACTTGCTCCCGTGGTACGGCGCTTCAGGGTTGGACGCCGAGTTGGCGCGGCGGGCCGCATCAGCGGCGCAGCACGACCCAGGCGTTGTAGGCGACGATTTTGCCGTGGGAATCGAGGACGGGCTCGTCGTGCTCGAGGGAGACCTCGCCGGAGATGGGCTCGACTACGCGGAGGATCGCGGCGTCGCGCTCCGGCTCGGTCTGCGAGACCTGCGGGCCGCCGGGCATGTCGGCTCGGATCTGATAGATGAAGCGGGGGTTGCCGTCGGACTGCCCGGCTTCCTTGACCAGGACCTCGCTGGAATGCAGCGCGACGGTTTCGACGGGGCGGTCCTTGAAGTCGATGAAGCGCGGGGAGACGAAGAGGAAGAGCAGGATCAGCGTGACCATGACGTCGTAGTGGAAGCTGCCGCGTTCGTAGGACCACCAGAAATAGCTTTTGAGGATGTTCGGCACTCGGTTTCGTTTCCTCTTTCTACTGTACCCCACCCCTCCTGGGGGGAGTGATCTTGCGGGGAAGTGATTTGTTTTGTTGGGCTCCCGCACCCTGTGTGGCTGTAAGAATCAGAATACAAAGTGGTTACCGCTAAGATCGTCTCTCCATTGGACTTATTTGAGGGTAAGAACGGGAAAACCCCGGGCATAGCCCGAGGTTTTTCGCTTTTTCACTATTAACAGTATAGCAGGCATGTCAAGCAAACTTGACCAGTACCGGAGACGAGGTTATTGGCTGGATTGGGACTGATCCGCGGCCGGCCGCTCCGCGTGGTCGATCACCAGCAACTCCACCGGACCCCTGGCTGACTCCAACTTGAGCCCCAGCTGTTGCTTTATCGCCTGGGCAATGGACGGTCCTGGATACTCGCCCTGAGCGTTCGGACCGGCAGCCACATCGCTGGCGCTTGGCGGGGTCCACTCCAAAGTAAAATCGAATGTCCCGACTAATCCCGTCCGGTCGATCACCGGCCTGGGGAACGTCGCCATCCCGGTCTGCGCCGGCAATGACTCCGCCACCATCGTTAGGGTCACGTTGCGCCCACCGATCTTGTGCCTCCCCGGCGCGCTGGCTGGCAGCCGCGCGATGATTCCGCACGGAATCGGCAGTATCTGGCTTGCGCTGATGGCAGCCTTGGTTGTGCCAGTCTTCGTAGCGCCGCCCGCGTCTACGTTCGCCGCTGTCCCATCTGGAAATACCGTGATTGTGCAGGTGTCGCTCACCGGATGCGGGCGCAAATCAGGTCGGGGCGCTCCCGGCTTCCCCAACTCCATTGCAAACACAGGCACCTGCCTCGTTTCCTGGTGCACGGCGAGTTTGAACCGTTCTGCTAGCAGACTCTGCATCATCAGCCGCATCTGGTCCTTGGTCGCGCCGGCTGGAGCGCGCGCTTCGATGTCGTAGTGCGTATTGGCCACCCACGCCGGCAAATCGAGCCCGAGCCCGGTCCAGGCTGTGCATTCCGGACACTGGTGTACGCGCAGCGCCAGTTCCTCGGTGCCATTCAACTTGTATGCGAAGATGATGTACCGCAGCAGCGTCTGGTTGGTCGCCCGGAAGAGGCTGCCCTCTGGGGCGGTCTTGACGTCCTTGTCCATCACCCAGTAGGCATTGCCGTCGCCATCGAGCGTGAAGTTGCTGTTTGACGCGCCGCCCATCTGATTCTCGTGCACGGAGGCGACTTCAAATTGCTGTTTGCCGCCCGCCTGTATCTCCCAACCCTGGCCGACAGCCTGGGCATGAACTGAAATTCCCGGACACGCAGTGAAAAGAAGCAGGCGAAGAAAAGCAAACGGGAAGCGCTTGCCAATAAACCTGAATAGCATCTCTCCAACCTCCAAAGCAGCAGGAAACCACCCTATGTAGCATTCTACTTGAAGAGCGCGAGGTAGGTGCGTCCGACGGCGAGGCCGCCAATTCGAAGAGCAAATACAGAGGTTCTGACTCTGCGAGTCAGAATGAAGCGGGTGAATGAAGGTGGTTGTAGGTGGAGGTGGTGGCGACACGGGCGAAATGCGGGGATTCTTCGCTGCGCTCAGAATGACAAGCGATAAAGATGGTCGCGGGGATTCAAGTCCCTTGTGCTTTGGGAGGCGCGGATGCCGGGACTAAAGTCCCGGCCTATTGCGCGTCCCGGCCTATTGCAGATGCGCTTTCCGCGACGTGAAGGCCGCTGCTACTCCGAAGGACACCGACGGATCCTGAGCTTCGGCTCAGAATGACAAGCGTGTGCGGTTGTGGCCGAAGGCGCGGACGGCAGAGGTTTGTTGAAGAGTGTGGCAGGTCCTTCGACTACGCGGCACGCTTGCGCGTGCCGCTCCGCTCAGGATGACGGCGTCGTGGGCGGAGGGCAGCCGGATCAGCTGCGTTTGGTGATGTGGGTGGCGCCGTTCATGTAGGGGAGGAGGGCTTCGGGGATGCGGACGGAGCCGTCGGGCTGCTGGTAGTTTTCGAGGATGGCGAGGTAGGTGCGTCCGACGGCGAGGCCGCTGCCGTTGATGGTGTGAAGGAACTCCGATTTTTTGGCGCCGGCGGGTTTGAAGCGGATGTTGGCGCGGCGGGCCTGGAAGGCTTCGAAGTTGGAGCAGCTGGAGATTTCGCGGTAGAGCTGCTGGCCGGGGAGCCAGACTTCGAGGTCGTAGGTCCTGGAGGACGAGAAGCCCATGTCGCCTGTGCAGAGGAGCATGCGGCGGTAAGGCAGGCCGAGTGCCTCGAGGACGCTCTCGGCGTCGCGGGTGAGGCGCTCGTGCTCGTCGTTGGACTTGTCGGGGGTGGTGAATTTGACCAGCTCGACCTTCTGGAACTGGTGCTGGCGGATCATGCCGCGGACGTCCTTGCCGTAGCTGCCGGCCTCGGAGCGGAAGCAGGGCGTGTAGGCGCAGAAGCTGGTGGTGAGGGCGGACTCGTCGAGGGTCTCGTCGCGGAAGAGGTTGGTGACGGGGACCTCGGCGGTGGGGATGAGCCAGTGGTCAGAGTCCTGGTAGACGCCGGGCTCGTAGGGCTTGTCGTCGGATTCGCAGTGGAAGAGGTCGGCGGCGAACTTGGGGAGGTTGCCGGTGCCGAAGAGGGATTTGGAGTTGACCATGTAGGGCGGGAGGACTTCGGTGTAGCCGTGCTCGCGCGTGTGGAGGTCGAGCATGAAGTTGGCGAGGGCGCGCTCGAGGCGGGCTCCCTGGCCGTAGTGGACGACGAAGCGCGAGCCGGAGATTTTGGCGGCGCGCTCGAAGTCGAGGATGCCGAGGCGTTCGCCGATTTCCCAGTGAGGGAGGGCGGGGAAGTCGAAGGTGGGGATTTCGCCCCAGGTTTTCTGGATGGAGTTGGCGTGCTCGTCGCGGCCGATGGGGACGGAGTCCTGCGGGAGGTTGGGGATGGATTGCAGGATGGCGCGGAGTTCGTCGTCGGCGGCCGTGGCGGCGGCTTCGAGGGACTCGGTCTGGGATTTGAGGTCGGCGAGTTGGGCGCTGAGGGCGGAGGTGTCGGCGTTCTCGCGCTTGAGGCGGCCGAATTCGGCGGAGAGCGCGTTGCGCTGGGCCTTGAGGGTTTCGGCCTGGGTGATGGCGTCGCGGCGAGTGCGGTCGATGGTGGCGAAGTCTCCGAGGACTTGGGCGGGGTCCATGTTGCGGGCGCGGAGTTTTTCTTCGACGAGGGGGAGATTGGCGCGGACGAAGGCTAGGTCTAGCATCGGGTCAATTCTAAATGGCGGAGAGGAAAGAACGAATCACAGAGACCACAGAGCAAGAAGACAGTACACAGAGGTTTGATGTGGATGCGGTACGATGCGGGGATGCGTAAATTGTTCGCTGCTGTTCTACTGCTGATTTTGTGTGTACCCGTGCCTGCCCGTGCGCAGGCCTATAACGCGAAGCCGAAGCTGGTGGTGATCCTGGTGATTGACCAGTTTCGCGGGGATTATCTGGACCGGTATCGCGACTCGTTCACGACGGCGAATGGGTTCAATTTGTTCTTGAAGAAGGGCGCGTATTTTGGGTCGTGCTACTTCGACTATGCGAATACGAAGACGGCTCCGGGGCACGCGACGATTGGGACCGGGGCGTATACGGATGGACATGGGATCGGGTCGAACGAGTGGTGGGACCTGGCGCGGAATACGGATCGGGTGATCTCGTCGGTGGAGGACGAGCGGTACCGGATTGTGGGGAACTTCGAGGACGTTCCGGTGGTGCCGGGGGCGTTGGTGAAGCCGACCGACGCGCGGATTGGGGCGTCGCCGCTGAATGAACGGGCGACCACGATTGGGGACGAGGTGCGGCTGGCGACGGGCGGGCAGGCGAAGCTGTTCGGGATTTCGCTGAAGGATCGCGCGTCGATTCTGCCGGCGGGGCAGACGGCGAATGCGGCGTACTGGATTGACCAGGCGACGGGGCGGTTTGTGACGTCGACGTATTACATGGCGAAACTGCCGGAGTGGGTGATCGCGTTCAACACGGGGCCGCGGATTGCGCAGGCGGTGAAGGAAGCGGGGCTCGACGACACGACGCAGTTCTACAACATGGTGGGGCGGACGCCGGCGGCGAACAGCTACGAGCTGGACTTTGCGAAGGCGCTGATCGAGAACGAGAAGCTGGGGCAGGGGCCGGTGACGGACGTGTTGACGGTGAGCTTGTCGGCGAACGACATCCTGGGGCACCAGATGGGGCCGGACTCGGACGACGAGAAGGCTATGGTGCTGGCGCTGGATAAGGACCTCGACGCGTTCTTCACGTCGTTGGACAAGACGGTAGGGCTGGGGAACGTGATGGTGGCGTTTACGGCGGACCACGGCGTGGCGCCGGTGCCGTCGGTGTCGGCGGCGCTGGGAGTGGCGTCGGCGAAGGTCGATCTGGATCAGTTGTCGGCGGGCCTTGAGGCGGCGCTGAACAAGAAGTTCTCGGCGCCCGGAGTGAAGAAGCAGTATCTGCTGCCGGCTCAGGAATTGCCATACCTGGAGCTGGATCCGCGGGCGTTTCCGAAGACGGTGACGGAGCGGGAGGCGGAGCAGGCGGTGGTGGATGCGGTTCCCGCGGCGATGCGGGCGCTGGGGCCTCCGGCGCTGCCGGCGAACAACAACACAATCGTGGAGGGGGATCGCAAGTACAACGAGGCGCGGCTGGATCCGGCGCCGCAGATTGCGTTTCTGCGGTCGCGGGTGGACCTGGCGGATGGGAAGATTCCGGCGACGCAGTTTGGAGAATTGATCGCGCACAGTTATACGGCGAATGGGGATTGGTACGTCATGCTGTTTCCAACGGCGTATCAGATGGAGTACGACTCGGGGATTCAGACGACGCACTTCTCGCCATGGAGCTACGATCGGCACGTGCCGCTGGGGTTCTACGGGGCGGCGTTTGTGCCGGGGTACTACCGGCAGCAGGTGGCGCCGGTGGATATTGCGGCGACGTTTGCGTCGTTGCTCGGGGTGAATCGGCCGTCGGCGGCCGTGGGGAAGGTGTTGACGTTTGCGCTGAAGGCGGGGGAGTGAAGGGCGCGGCTACTCCGAAGAGCAAAGACAAATGCGGGGGTTCTTCCCCTTCGGTTCGCTCAGGGTCAGAATGACAACCAATGAATTCGGACTGCTCGCCGGTACACTGGTAGAGATGCGAATTACGGTGAGAGTGTGAGCAAGGCGGACATGCACGTAAATGTCGCCGGCGTGGAGTTGCGCTCGCCGGTGATCGCGGCCAGTGGGACGTTCGGGTACGGCATCGAGTTCGAGGAGATTGTCTCGCTCGACAAGATTGGCGCGTTCGTGACCAAGGGACTGTCGCGCGAGCCGATGGCGGGGAATCCGAGCCCGCGGATCGTGGAGACGCCGGCGGGCATGATTAACGCGATCGGACTGCAGAACATCGGGGTGCGGGCGTTTGTGTCGGAGAAGCTGCCGCGGTTGCAGAAGATTCCCGCGGCCGTGGTGATTGCGAACGTCTTCGGCTACTCGGTGGAGGACTGCGTCGAAGTGATCGAAGTGCTGAACGACGCGCCGGGCGTTGCGATGTATGAGCTGAATGCGAGCTGCCCGAACACGGCGCACGGCGGCATGGTGTTTGGGACCGATCCGGATGCGCTGTGCGAACTGGTGACGGCTTGCCGGAAGGCGTCGGAGCGGTCGGGGAGGCCGCTGATGGTGAAGCTGTCGCCGAATGTGACCAGCATTGCGGGGATGGCGCTGGTGGCGCAGGAGTGCGGGGCGCACGCGGTTTCGCTGGTGAACACGTTTGTTTCGCTGGCGATCGATATTGAGACGCGCAAGCCGCGGATCGCTAACATTACCGGCGGCTTGTCCGGGCCGGCGATCCGGCCGATTGCGGTGCGGATGGTCCATGAGGCGGCGCGGACGGTGAACATTCCGGTGGTGGGGATGGGCGGCATTGTGCGCGCCGAAGACGCCGTGGAGTTTATGCTGGCGGGCGCGACCGCGGTGCAGGTGGGGACGGCGAGTTATGCCGACCCGCGCGCGACTGAGAATATTGCGAATGGGCTGCGCAAGTGGTGCTCGGGGCACGATGTGGCGCGGGTTAGTGAGTTGACGGGGGCGCTGGTGCGGTGAAGCTGGTTGTCAGTTGTCAGTTGTCAGTTGTCGGTGGGAGTGCGAGGGTGGGAAGGTTTTCGATTTGGCAGCTATGAGCTATGAGCTATGAGCTATGAGCTATGAGCTGTCAGCTGTCAGCTATCGGCGTTCGGCTATCAGCTGTCGGCGTTCGGCTGTCGGCGTTCGGCCAGGTTTCAGCAGGTGGGGTGGGTCGCGATGGGGCTCTCGGCTTAGAATTGAGTTGTGAGCACAGAGACGATTTCGGTACCTATGGTTGAGACGGTGGGCGGGTTGAAGGCGGTTCGGCGGGCGTTGTTGTCCGTGACGGACAAGACGGGGCTGGTGGAGTTTGCGCGGGCGCTGGCGGGGCATGGGGTGGAGCTGGTCTCGACCGGGGGGACGTCGAAGGCGCTGCGCGAGGCGGGCTTGGAGGTGCGCGATATCAGCGACCTGACGGGCTTTCCGGAGATGCTCGACGGACGGGTGAAGACGCTGCACCCGAAGGTGCACGGCGGCATTCTGCACATTCGCGACAGCGAGGAGCATGTGGCGGCGGTGCGCGAGCACGGGATTCAGCCGATCGACATGGTGGTGGTGAATCTGTACGCGTTTGAGAAGACGGCGAGCAAGCCGGGCGTGGCGTTTACGGACATCGTCGAGAACATCGATATTGGCGGCCCGTCGATGGTGCGGTCGGCGGCAAAGAATTTTGAGGACGTCGCGATTGTGACGTCGGTGGCGGATTACGCGCTGATTGCGGAGGAGTTGGCGGCCAATGGCGGCGCACTGGGGCGGGCCACGCGCTGGCGGCTGGCGAAGGCGGCGTTTGCGGTGACGGCGGCGTATGATGCGGGGATCGCGACGACGCTGGAGAGCATCGCGGCTCCGGCTCCTCATGGCGAGGCGGCAGTGTTCGATGTGGAGGCGTTGCCGCCGGCGATTCGAGTGATCGACCCGCTGAAGACGGTGCTGCGGTATGGCGAGAATCCACACCAGAAAGCGGCGCTGTATGTGGATGGCAGCGGCCGGGGCGTGGCGGCAGCGACGCAATTGCAGGGCAAGGAACTGAGTTACAACAACATCGTCGATGCGGACGCCTGCTGGGAACTGGTGCGGGAGTTCGATGCCCGGGACGCGGCGGTGGTGATCATCAAGCACACCAACCCCTGCGGTGCGGCGACCGGCGCGACGGTGCTGGAGGCGTATAAGCGGGCGCTCGAGTCCGACCCGGTCTCGGCGTTTGGGGGGATCATCGGCATTAATCGCGAGGTAGACGGCGCGGCTGCCGAGGAGATTGCCAAGCTGTTTGTGGAGGCGATCATAGCGCCCTCGTTCACGGAGGAGGCGAAGGCCCGGTTTGCGGCGAAGAAGAATCTGCGGCTGCTGGAGATCGCGGCAGACGAGGCGCAGGAGGGGAAGCCGGCGCGGATGCTGAAGCAGGTGTCGGGCGGGTTCCTGATGCAGGATGCGGACCGGCTGCGGGTGGGGGAGGCCGATCTGAAGGTGGTCACTGAGCGGGCTCCCAGCAAGGAAGAGATGCGGGCGTTGCGGTTTGCATGGAGCGTCTGCAAACACGTGAAATCGAACGCGATTGTATATGCCCGCTTCGACCACGGACATGGGCAGACGGTCGGTGTGGGCGCCGGGCAGATGAGCCGGGTGGACGCGGCTCGTTTTGGTGCGATGAAGGCCGTGCTGCCGCTGGCGGGGACGGTTGCCGCCTCGGATGCGTTCTTTCCGTTTCCGGACGGCCTGGAGACGGTGGCACAGGCGGGGACGACAGCGGTGATCCAGCCGGGCGGGTCGGTGCGGGACGCCGAGGTGATCGAGGCGGCCAACCGGCTGGGGGTTGCCATGGCGTTTACCGGGGTGCGGCACTTCCGGCACGGGTAAGTCTTTTGGGCTATTCCGGGCTGGCTGGGTAACGCTATAATCACCGTTTGGGGGTAGTGTGGCACGTCGGCCCCGCATCCAATTGAAGCTCCGGATCGTCTAAACACCTAGCGTTTGAGCCGTTCATCCCGCCGCCGGATTGGAACCTTCTTCTCATGACAATGCTCTTTAACGATCATCCGAACCGCACCTTCCGGCTGGTATCGCTCGCCTCTTTGTTGCTCGCAACCCCGGTTCTGCTGGCGGCGCCGCCTGCGAAGAGCGCCCCTGCGGAGGCTGCCCCGGCTGCTCCGAGTGCCGCCCAGGGGCCGGATCGCTCGGCTGCGTATTACCACTACGGGCTGGCTCATCTCTATGAGGAGATGGCGGTGAGCGCAGGGCGGCCGGACTACGCGACCCAGGCGATCGAGGAGTACAAGCTGGCGCTGAACGCGGATCCCAATTCGGTGTTGCTGCAGGATGGTCTCGCCGATCTTTACTTCAAGATCGGCCGGATTCCCGAGGCGGTGAACGCGGCGAAGGACCAGGTGAAGCGCAACCCGAATGACATTGAGGCGCACACGCTGCTGGGGCAGGTCTATCTGCGCTCGCTGGGCGACATGCAGGGCGCGCAGTCGGGCGAGATGCTGAAGCTGGCGATCGCGGAGTACGAGACGATTGCGCGGCTGAAGCCGGACGATGTTGAAACCAAGCTGCTGCTGGGGCAGTTGTATGCGCTGAACCAGGATCACGCCAAGGCCGAAGCGGAGTTCAAGGACGCGCAGAAGATTGACGCCAACTCGGAAGAGGTGGTGCTGAACATGGCGCGGCTCTACGGAGAAGAGGGCGATTCGCAGCGGGCGGCGGACACGCTTTCGGCGGTTCCTGCGGAGGATCGCACCGCGCGGATGGAATTGGCGCTGGGCGAGGCGCTGGATCAGTTGAAGAAGCCGAAGGATGCCGCCGCGGCGTATCGCCGTGCGCTGGATATCGAGCCGGATAATCCGGATGCGGAGCGCGCGCTGGCTAATTCGCTGCTGGATGACGGTCAACTGGACGAGGCGCAGAAGATTCTGAGCCAGCTGGTCGCCACCGATCCGACGGATGCGCGGTCGGAGATTCATCTGGCGGAGATTCAGCGGCGCCAGGGCCACTACACGGACGCGCTGGCGACGCTGGAAAAGGCGAAGGGGCAGGTGCAGGACACGCCGGAGCTTGGCTTCGACATCAGCTACAACCAGGCGCTGATCTACGACGCGCTGGGCAAATATGATCAGGCGGTTGACACGCTGAAGGGGATTCTCGATTCCACGGCGCACGCCGATGGGAAGTATTCGGAGCCTGAGAAACAGAACCGGGCGTATTTTCTGAGCCGACTGGGAATCATCTATCGCGAAGAGAACAAGACTCCAGAGGCCGTGGCGGTTTACAAGCAGCTGGCGGACCTGGGCGGCGACTACTCGCACGATGGATTCCAGGGGAGTTATGAGCGCGATGCGTACCAGGGCGAGATGGACGCGTACCGCGACGCGCATCAGTGGAAGGATCTGACGACCACCGCCGCGGCGGCTGCGAAGGCTCGTCCGAAGGATCACGCGATCCAGATGGCGTATGCGCAACAGCTCGTCGATACCGGTCAGGTAGAGGAAGGGCTTGCGCTGGCCAAGGCGCAACTGGCCGGGAATACGAATGACCTTGACACGCTGGAGCGGTTCGCCGAGATGTACATCCGCCTGAAGCGCTTCCCGGAGGCGAACGAGCAGCTCGACAAGGCCGTTGCGCTGGCGACGAAGCCGGACGACAAGCTGTACGTCATGTTCCTGCGCGGCGAGTTCTACGATCGCCAGAAGATGTACGACAAGGCGGAGGATGAGTTCCGCAAGGCCTTGGCCATCGATCCGCAGAATGCAGCGGTGCTGAACTACCTGGGATACATGCTTGCGGACCAGGGAGAGAAGCTGCCTGACGCGTTGAAGCTGATTCGCCAGGCGGTGGCGCTGGAGCCGCAGAACGGCGCGTATCTGGACTCGCTGGGCTGGGCGTACTTCAAGAGCGGCGATTACTCGCAGGCGGAAGAGAACCTGCGCAAGGCCAACGAGCGCATCAACACCGATCCTACGGTGCATGATCATCTGGGCGAGGTCTACGAGAAGACCGGCAACCTGAAGATGGCGGTGGCGCAGTGGGAGCGGTCGATGACCGAGTATGCGCATTCGCTGCCGGCCGATGCGGACCCCGAGGATGTGCAGAAGGTCCAGCACAAACTGGAGAATGCGCGTGTGAAGCTGGCGAAGCTGACTCCATCTCCTGAGAAGGGCAAGTAAGACGGCTGGATTTCGTCCTGCCGGTTACACTTAAGTGTGACCTTGAAAGGGACGAAAAACTCCGATCTGCGTTGCTGCGCTGTATCCCATAAAGCGAGCGATGTGCTGACGGCGCGCGTGTATGGCGCGCCCGAGCGGCCGTCTCGGACCGCCTTCCAGCGCGACCGCGAACGCATTGTGCAGGCGCGGGCGTTCCGGCGGCTGGCCGGCAAGACGCAGGTGTTCACTAGCCGCGCGTCGGACCACTTCCGCAGCCGGCTGACCCACACCATTGAAGTGATGCAGATTGCGCGCAGCGTCGCCGAGGCGCTGGGGCTGAACCAGGACCTGGCGGAAACGCTGGCGCTGGTGCACGACATTGGCCATCCGCCGTTTGGCCACGCCGGCGAGCGCGCGCTGGACGAGTGCCTGAAGCGGCACGGGCTACGCTTCGACCACAACCTGCACGCGCTGCGTATCGTTGAGCACTTCGAAGTGCGCTATGCGTCGCATCGCGGGCTGAACCTGACCCTGGGTGTGCGCGAAGGCATCATCAAGCACTCGCGTGACTACAGCACCGCTCAGTATCCCGAGCTGGCGCCGTACCTGCTTGGGCAGCGCCCTCCGCTGGAGGCGCAGATCATCGACCTTGCCGACGAGATTGCGTATCTCACGGCGGATCTGGATGACGGCGTGGAGTCGGGCATGCTCGAGATCGAGCACATCCGCGCGAACGTCGACGTTCTGGCCAACTGCTATACGGTGGTGAAGCGGGAGCACCCTGGCGTGGAAGCGAAGTTGCTGTTCAACGAAGCGCTGCAACTGATGCAGAACGTGCTGACCGACGACCTGATCGCGACCACGCTCGAGAACACGCAGGCGATTGGCGCGACCTGCCTGGAACAGGTACGCGAGCATCCGATGCGGTTGGCGACCTTCTCACCGCTGGCCGAGTCGCAGCGGCTGCAGGAGAAGCGCTACCTGTACGACACGCTCTACACCTGCGACGCGTTGTCGCTGGAGCATGAGAAGGCCGAAGAGGTGGTCACGACTTTGTTCAATTTCTGGGTCGCCCAGCCGCAGGAACTTCCCGCCGGCTACATCGAGGAGATTGAGACGGAAGGCCTGGCGCGTGTGGTGGCGGACTACATCGCGGGCATGACCGACAGCTTCATCCTGCTGCAATATGCGCAGGTTAAGCGCACTGTGCGGCGCTGAGCGGGAGCCATCGCGGCGATCCGGCGCATCCAATTGGAAGCACAAGGAGATCCCCATGAGCCACCGATCTGGAGTTTCGCCGGCGACGCTGGTCCTGTTTCTGGCGCTGCCTTTCGCTATGGTCGCGCAGAGCACGACCACGCAGCAATCCCGGACGCAGGCGCCTCAGCCGGGCGGAACTCTGGTGATCGCCGGACAGCCCGATCAGGCCGCGCTGGTGCGGATCAACGGCAAATCGTATGTGGACATCGAATCGCTGGCGCGCATTACGCATGCCTCGGTGAAGTACCAGGGGAACCAGACCATCCTCGCGCTGCCCGCGATCGCGAACGTGGCGACGGCGCAGCCTCCGCAGCCGAGCCAGTCGCCACAACTCTCCGGGGGATTTCTCGGCGCAGAGATTGAGGCGCTGACGCAGATTCGTGAGTGGCGCGTGGCGCTGGTGAACGCGATCCAGAATAACTACCCGGTGACGGAAAGCTGGGTGGGACGACTGCGCCGGTCAGCCGATAGCAAGCTGCAACTGGCGATCGCGGCGGCCACGACCGATCCGGACCAGAAGGCGCTGGACCTGCTGCGGAATGAGTTCACGAATATGCAGGCGATGAGCGACGGATTCCTGGCGATGCAGACCAAGGACAACTACATCTCGCCGGACACGTTCGCGAACAATTCGCAGGACCAGAAGATTCTGGATTGCGAGCATGCGCTGGTTTCCATGGCCGCGACCAAGCAGTTTCAGGATGAGATTTCGTGCCACTGAAGGAACCGGCCGGCTGACGAAGATGAGATGAAGATGATTGGCGTCCCCAACGGGATTCGAACCTGTGTTGCCGCCGGGAACAGGCGGAGTCCTGGGCCACTAGACGATAGGGACATCCCAAGTTTACATCAGCGGCTGGACGGGAACCGCGGGGGCGTCGCGTGCGGCGGGTCGCGAATGATATAGTTCACGGGCGGTGGGATGGCTAGTAGTCAGTATTTAGTATTCAGTCGTCAGTATTTATTCTGCGTACTGAATACTGAGTGCTTACTACTTACAAGGAGTCCGTATGCCTGGTCGTTTGAACGTTGTGTTTCTGGTCAGCCTGATGGCGGGGATGGGTGCTGCCGCGGCACAGACGCCGCCCGCGCCGGCGCAACCGATGCAGCCGGGAAATGCGCTGCATCCGCCGCGGCCAGTGCCGCCGCTTCGCGATCCGAACACGCCGGGGTACGTGAAGGCCACGGAACTGCCCGACGGGACCGTTCCGTCACCGACTGCGGACGGCAACTTCATCCTCGGCCCGACCCACAGCCCCGCGCCGGAGGTGACGGCGCAGGCGGGAGTGCCGCAGGGAACGGTGTATGAGTTCACGATGAGTTCCGCAGACAGCAAGTTCTACCCAGGGATCGCGCGCGACCCGGATACGTTTGGCACAGCCGATCCCAAGGACCCGACGAGGATGATCGTGACCACCAGCCATCCTGCTCCCTACACGCGCCACGTGGGCGTGTATGTACCCAAGCAGTACGTGCCGGGTACGGCTGCGCCGTTTATCGTGGGCGAGGACGGAATCGATCACGGGCTGTTCACGACGCTGGATAACCTGATTGCGGAGCATCGGCTGCCGGTGATGATTGCGATCTCCATCGGCAACGGGAGCGGTGATGCGCAGGGCAGCGAACGGGGCCTGGAGTACGACACGATGTCCGGCAAGTATGCGGAGTTCGTCGAGCAGGAAGTGCTGCCGCTGGTGGAGTCGAAGTACAACGTGAAGCTGACCAAGGACCCGAATGGGCGGGCCACGATGGGCGGGAGTTCGGGCGGATCGTGCGCGCTGGAGATGGCCTGGTATCACCCGGAGCTTTATCACCGCGTGCTGACGTTTTCCGGCACGTATGTGAATCAGCAGTGGCCGCATAGCGACGCGACTCCGCATGGCGCGTGGGAGTTTCACGAGCACCTGATTCCCGGGAGCCCTGCCAAGCCGCTGCGGATCTGGATGGAAGTGGGCGACCGCGACAACTTCAATTCGAATGCGCTGCGCGACAACATGCACGACTGGGTGGTTGCGAACGAGAACATGGCGAAGGTGCTGGCGGCGAAGGGCTACCACTACCAGTTTGTGTTTGCGCGCAACGCGGGGCACACCGATCGCGCGACGCACCAGCAGATTCTGCCGGAGGCGCTGGAATATGTGTGGCAGGGCTATCCCATCGCGGGGAAGTAAAGGCTGAAGAGTGCCGTGGCACGCGAACAAAGGCCCGGGGTTAAAACCCCACGCTAATCCGGAAAGACTTTTTCAGCATCCTCGTAAGCTGTCGCTACTCATAGCGCAGGGCTTCGATGGGGTCGAGATTCGCCGCGCGGATGGCGGGGATCATGCCGCTGACCAGGCCGGTGACGCAGAGGATGACGGTCGCTACGATGACTGAAGTGGGCGAGATGATCAGCCGTATGTCGGCGGCCTCGGCATGTTTTGCGAGCGCGCTGTAGAAGGTGATGCGCCCCACCATTGCGGAGATTGCGTAGGCCAGGGCGATGCCGCTTACGCCCCCGACGGCCGTGATGGCCATGGCCTCGGAGAGGAATTGGAGCAGGATGTGGCGGCGGCGCGCGCCCAGAGCTTTTTCGACGCCAATCTCGCGGGTTCGCTGCTGGACTGCGACCAGCATGATGTTCATGAGGCCGACGCCGGCAATGCCGAGGGTGAGTGCGCCGACGAAGGACAGCAGCACATTGAGTGCGAGCGAGAGAATGCTGAACTGGCGCAGCTCCGTCATCAGGTTGGCAACGTAGATCGCGTTGTGGTCCGAGGGCCGGAAGTGATGCGTCGCAGCGAGCGTCTGGCGTACCGTCTTCTCCGCAAGCTCGTTGTCGCCGGTGTAACTGAACCACATGCCGTCGATGTACTGCATGTCCTTGATGTCTCCCATGGTGTTGAAGGGGATGTAAATCTGGCGATTGTTGTCGTTGTCGCCTTCCTGCATTTTGGGACTCAGCACGCCGACGACGGTGAACACCTCGCCATTCAGGCGCAGTGGTTCGCCGATTGCCCAGCCGCCGGAGAAGAGGCGCGTCTTGGCCTCCGAGCCGATGACGCAGACGTGCGCGCGCTGCTGATCCTCCGCGCCAGTGAAGAAACGTCCCTGGTCGGTGTCGAGCTTCAGGATGTCCTGGTAGGCGGGCCGGACTCCGTTCACGGTCCAGGTAAAGGTGTGCAGGTCGTTCTGCACGGGGACGTCTTTGTACAGCGCCGGCGAGATGCGGTTCATTCCAGGCACGCCGGCGGCGATGCGGTCGACGTCGTCGAGGGTGAAGCGGACCTTGACGCCGGCTTTGTCTCCGCCGGCCTGTTCGCTGGTGCGGCCGGGCCAGACACCGATGGTCTGCGTGCCCCATTGCGCGAAGATGGCCTGGATGGCATGCGTGAAGCCTGCGCCGTACGCCAGCAGCAACACGACCGTGGCAATACCCCATGCCATCCCGACCATGGTGATCATGGTGCGGCGGCGGTTGTAGAGCATCGCCTCCCACGCCTGACCGAGAATGTCTTTGAACATGGCTGCCTTCCTCGCTCGAAACTTATTCGCGCCGCAGAGCCTCAATGGGGTCCAGCTGCGCAGCTTTGGTGGCCGGATAAAGTCCGGCGGCTACACCACAGATCACCAGCGATCCGAGCGCGAGCGCTGCGGACCATGGCACGAGGCGCGGTGGATCCCAGCCCGGCATCTTGTCGGTGAGCAGCTGTTGGAGCACCCACATGAATGCTCCGGAGATGGCGATGCCGATCATTCCGCTGATGCCCGTCAGCAGCAGTCCTTCCCAGAAGAACTGGGCGATGATGCTGCGCCTGGTGGCGCCGATGGCCTTGAGGATGCCGATTTCGCGGGTGCGTTCGGTGACCGACACCAGCATGATGTTGACGATGCCGACCGCGCCCAGCCCCAGGGTGACGATTCCTACGCCGCCGAGAAAGACGTCCATGGCGTTGAAGATCGCGCCGATCATCCGCTCTTCCTCGATGGTGTCCCATTGTTCGAAGGCATCTTTCATCGCGGGGTCGAAGCCATGGCGCTCGGCGATGACGCGATCGGCGGCGGCGAGTGCGGCTACCGAGTCGCCACGCTTGGTCGGCTGGAATTGAATGGAGGTCAGCGCATCGGCGGGGATGTTGTTCCCCTTCATCGCGAAGAGTTCCTGCATGGTGGTGATGGGGACGTAGATTCTCTGGTCGGCGCCATCATCGGTGCCGCGGCTGATCTTGCCGGCCTGGCCGATTACGGTGAAGGCGGTACCGTTGATGGTGATTGTCTCGCCGACCATGGGACGGCCGGGGAACAGGAGCTTGGCGGCTTTCAGACCCAGGATAGCGACGCGGCGATGGTCGGACTCATCCGCGCCGTCGAGAAAGCGCCCCTGCAAGATGGGGAGGAATTTCACGGTCGAGTAGTTGGGTTCCACCCCGATGACGCGGCTGGAGGTGTTGCTCCACTGGCTGACCTGGTAGACGTCCGAGCGGCTCAGCTCGACGGTGGTGGCACGGAGTTCCGGCAGGCGGCGCAGCGCGGCCTCGTCGCCGAGGGTCAGCTGGTAGGGGCGCATGCCGGTGCGCTGGTTGGCAACGGCGGGGATGTTGCCGTTCCACATCATGATGATGTCGTTGCCCAGGTTGGAGAGCTGGCGGTGCTGGCCGGAGCGGAAGCCCTCGCCCAGCCCCACCAGAACGAGCAAGGAGCCGACGCCCCAGGCAATGCCGAACATGGTCAGGAACGAGCGCAGCTTGTTGGCGGCGATTGCGCGGAAGACCTGGCCGAGGATGTCTGCGAAGCTCTGCATGAGGCTGATGTAGCTGCACAAAATGATACGCGGGGGAACGGGCGGCGGTTCCATAGCCACAGCGTTAAAGGGATGAAAGGGCGGAACTTTGTGACGGCGGTTTGCGTAAGGACGATTAGCGAACGGCCGTTGACACGTTGCTCCGTCTAAGCTGTTATACCTATCGCACGATGAGTTCTGCGTTCGGGACGGTTTCGTTTCCTGCGCAGTGGGAGGGTTGGTTGTGGCAGCGTCTGGGAAGAGTAAACGCTTATGGATCTGGCTGGGCGTGGCTGCGGTAGTAGTTGTGCTTGCCGGTGGAGTAGCGCTGGCACGGCTGGTCAAAGGGGCGACCATCGATCCCAATCGTCTGGCCAAGGTGACGCGCGGCGATGTGGCGCGGTCGGTGGTGGCTACAGGGAAGATTCAGCCGATCACCCAGGTCGAGGTGAAGAGCAAGGCCTCAGGCATCGTGGAGAAGCTGTTTGTCGATATCAACAACAAGGTTGCCAAGGGCCAGGCCCTGGCACAGCTTGACCAGCAGGAAATCCAGGCACAGGTGGAAGCACAACAGGCGCAGCTCGCTTCGGCCCAGGCAAATGTAACTGCGTATGAAGCAAATATCGAGCAGGACAAGGTAAACGCGGCAGCGCCGGACCTGCCCATGTACAAGGCCACGCTGGACCGCAACCTGGAGATGAAGAAGGACGGGCTGGTGAGCCAGCAGGCGCTGGACGATACCAACAAGGAATACCTGGCGGCAATGACGCGGCGCGATTCTTCGAGGGCGCAGATCGGTGTCGACACGGCGAAGCTGAAGCAGGCGCGAGCGCAGGTGATGCAGAGCCAGGCAAGTCTGAAGCAGCTCGAAGAACAGCTTAGCTACACGACGATCACCGCGCCGATGGATGGCGTGATCCTGTCGCGCGATGTGGAGATTGGCGACGCGGTCAGCTCGATCCTGGTGCTGGGATCGACGGCCACGCTGGTGATGACCGAAGGCGATATCAACCAGGTGTATGTGCAGGGCAAGGTGGACGAAGCCGACATCGCGCACGTGTATATGAGCCAGCCGGCGCGCATCAAAGTGGAGAGCTTCCGCGACCGCGTCTTCAACGGCAAGGTGACGAAGATCGCGCCGCTGGGCGTTGAGAAGGATAATGTAACCACTTTTGAAGTGCGCGTCTCGATCGACAATCCCGGCGGCGAACTGAAGGCCAACATGACGGCCAACGCGGAGATTCTGCTGGACGAACACAAGGGCGTGCTGACGGTTCCGGAAAATGCGGTGAGCTACGACAACAACAAAAATGCTTCGGTGCAGGTTCCGGACAAGAATCAGAAGGATGGGACGAGGAAGGTCCCGGTGCAGGTGGGGCTGTCGAACGGCTCGGCGACCGAGATTGTCAGCGGGCTCAAGGAAGGTGATCAGGTAGTGCTGCTGCAGTAGCGTCGCTCAGGATGTGGAGTCGGCGAGCAGGACGCGGAGATCGCGGAGATTGTGACCGGTGGGGCCGGTGACGATGGTTGCGCCGATGGCGTTGAGGAATGGATAGGTGTCAAAGGCGCCCAGCACGTGCTGGGCTTCAGCGCGACGCGAGGGGCTGTCAAGGGTGTGAGTATCGAGGACGGCGCCCGCCGCGGGACTGTTCCCGTCGATGCCGTCGGAGCCTGCGGAGAGAACGGCGATGGGCGCATCTTCGGCGCGGAGCTTTCCTGCGAGGTAGAGGGCGAGGTGCTGATTGCGACCGCCGGCGCCTGCGGTCACAGGGAGCCGCACTGCCACTTCACCGCAGGAGATCAGGCAGACGCGGGGGTGTTCGCGGCGGAGTTCGCGCAGGCGGTTGAGCAGGTAGTCCGCGGCTGCGTCGTAGGTCCAGTCGTCGCACGTGTTGTCGAAGATGGCTCGGTAGCCGAGTGCGGTGGCGTGATTCTGCGCGGCTCTGGCGAGTTCCTCGCTATCGACCAGCTTCCAGACCGGCGAGTCGACTTCGTTCGGCTTGGGAGTTTCCGGCAGTTCGGGCGATTCGAAGAAGCGGCGGACAGAGGGCGGGAATCGATCCAGCATTTGGTAGCGTGTGAGGATCTCGCGGCACTGCGCGATGGTGGTGGGGTCGGGGATGGTTGGGCCGGAGGCCAGCGCATCGAGATGCGCGGGGGGAACGTCCGAGACCAGCAGCGAGATCTTCTTCGCGCGGCCCGCGGCGACGGCGAGGCGTCCGCCTTTGACCGCGGAGAAATGTTTGCGGACGCAATTCATCTCGACGATGGTGGCGCCGCTGCCCACGAGCGCGCGATGAAACGCCACGGTGTCCTCGAGGGAGATTGCGGGGTCGAGTGGCAGCTCCATCATCGCGGAGGCGCCGCCACTGATGAGGAAGATGCAGAGCGTCTCGTCGGTTGGCGCATTGGCGACGGCCCGCAACATGGAAAGCGCCTCGGCCGCACCGGCACGCGAAGCTTCGTCCGGATACGGGTGCCCGCCGGGGAAGAATTTTATCCTCGCAGGTAGGTTTTGCGGCCGCTCGCCCGGCGCGATCAACACACCTTCCAGATCGCAGGATGGCGCCAGCGGTAGTCGCGACAGAAGAGCCTGCAGCATGGGCGCCGCAGCTTTGCCGATCGAGAGGATGCGCACTCGTTTGAGCCGGTCGAGGTCGACGACGTCGCGGCCATCGAGAAACAGGCGATGGCCTTCGGTCTGCAGCACGCGGTCGAAGGAACGTTCGATGCTGCAGTCGGCGAGCGCCCCGGCGAAGATGTCGCGCGCGAGTTGTTTGAGGTCGGTCACGTTCGGATCACTCGGGAGTCCGGCTGAAGGCTAGTTTCATGCGTGCTCCATCCAAGGCATTCTCCCATTTCGCGATGACGATCGTGGCGACGGCGGAGCCGATGACGTTGACGACGGCGCGGGGCACGTTGGTCAGCCGCTCGACGCCGAGCAGAAGCACCAACGCCGCCACCGGGATGGTGTGCATGGAAGCGAGCGTCGCCGCCAGTGTCACGAAGCCCGCGCCAGCGACGCCGGCTGAGCCCTTCGACGTGAGCATGAGGACCAGCATGATGGTGATCTGTTCGCGCGGGCCGAGGTGCGTATTAGTCGCCTGCGCCAGGAAGATCGCGCCCATGCTGAGGTAGATGGAGGTGCCGTCGGCGTTGAACGTGTAGCCGGCGGGCATCACCATGCCGACGATGGGTTCCGCGCAGCCGAGTTGCTCGAGCTTGAGCATGACGGGCGCCAGGACTGCTTCCGACGAAGAGGTGCCAGCGGTGATGAGGAGTTCGTCGCGCAGGTACGCAAGCAGGCGGGTAAGACGGAATCCGGCCAGGCGCGCGATGGGGCCGAGGATGATCGCGACGAAGAGAGCGGCGACCGCCCAGACCTCACCCGTGAAGAGGATGAGCGGACGCAGGCTGGCGAGGCCGTACTGGCCCACCGTGTAGGCCATCGCGCCGAGTGCGGCGAGCGGCGCAAACAGCATGATGATGCTGACGATGCCGAACATTACTTTCAGGATGACGTCGAGCAGATCGATGAGCGGTTGGGCCGTCGCGCGGATGGGAGCGAGGACGACGCCGAAGAGAACGCCGAGGAAGATGATCTGCAGAATGTTGCCGGTGACGAACGGCTCGCCGACGCTGGTAGGAAGAATGCCCAACAGGAAGGGGAGGAAGCCCACGTGCTGCGCGCTCGCGGTGTAACTGGCGACAGCCGTGGTGTCGAGCTTCGCAGCGTCAATGTTCATGCCGGTGCCGGGATGCAGCAGGTTGATGGCGATGAGGCCGGCGATGAGCGCCACCGACGACACCACCTGGAAGTAAACCATTGCTTTGACACCGACGCGGCCTACTTCCCGCAGGCTGCCCATGCGCGCGATGCCCACGACGACCGTAGCGAAGATGATGGGCGCGAGCGTCATGCGGATGAGTTGAATGAAGGCGTCGCCCATCGGCTTCAGCGCGACGGCAAAGTGCGGGAAGCGCACGCCGATCGCGACGCCCAGTACGATGCCGACCATCACCTGCAGCCACAGCGGGCCGAGCAATGGCCGGGACTTGCGGGTGTTGTGGGCCGAGTCGGAGATGGGTTGCGCGACTGCCATGATTACTCCGCGAGTTGCCGCATCACTCTAATTAAGTCGGATTTGCCTTCGAAGCCGATGCCCGGCAGCTCCGGCATGGTGACGTAGCCGCTCTCCACGCGCACGCCGTCGGGGAATCCACCGAAGGGCTGGAAGAGGTCGGGGTAGCTCTCGTTGCCGCCCAGGCCGAGGCCGGCCGCGATGTTCAGCGACATCTGGTGGCCGCCGTGCGGGATGCAGCGGCGCGGCGACCACCCGGCGGCGCGGATCACGTCGAGCGTGCGCAGATACTCGCAGAGGCCATAGGACAGCGCGCAGTCGAACTGCAACCAGTCGCGGTCCGCGCGCATGCCGCCGTAGCGGAGCAGGTTGCGGGCATCCTGATGGCTGAAGAGATTTTCGCCCGTGGCCATCGGGCGCGGATAGAACTCGGCCAGCGCGGCCTGCAGCGCAAAGTCCAGCGGGTCGCCGGCTTCCTCGTACCAGAACAGCGGATAGTCGCGCAGCATCTTCGCGTAGGCGATTGCAGTCTCGAGGTCGAAGCGGCCATTGGCGTCGACGGCGAGTTGCGCAGTGCTGCCGATCTCCGTGAGCACAGCCTCGATGCGCTGGCGGTCCTCGGCGATTTCCGCGCCGCCGATCTTCATCTTGACGACGGTGTAACCGCGGTCGAGATAGCTGCGCATCTCCGCACGCAGCGCGTCGAGATTCTTGCCGGGATAGTAGTAGCCGCCGGCGGCGTAGACGAAGACGCGCGGATCCGCCTTGTGCTGGTGCCGTTCGGCGAGGAGGCGAAACAGCGGCTTGCCCGCGATCTTGGCGACCGCGTCCCACACCGCCATGTCGATCGTGCCTACCGCGACGGAGCGCTCGCCGTGGCCGCCAGGCTTCTCGTTCTTCATCAGGGTGCGCCAGATGCGGTCAGGATCGAGGTTGTCGCCCGCATCGTTCAGCAGCGTTGCGGGGTCGGCTTCGCGGAGACGCGGTGCGAAGCGTTCCCGGATGAGTCCACCCTGGCCGTAGCGGCCGTTGGAGTTGAATCCATAGCCGACGACGGTGCGTCCGTCGCGCACCTGGTCGGTGACGACGGCGACCAGGGACAGCGTCATCTTCGAGAAGTCGATGTACGCATTCGCGATGGCGGATGCGATGGGCAGGGTTACTTCCCGGATGTCAACGATACGCATGGAGCACAATTCCTCTGAGTCGAAAGTCCTTTACGACCATAACTCAAAGGCTCGCGCGAGGACAGCCTAGGCGTGCGAAGCGGCCGTGGCAGTGGCCTCCAGCGTGGTTTCGAGAGCGATGGCGCGCGGAAACAGGATGTTGTTTTCCAGGTGGATGTGCTGGTGCAGATCCTGCTCGAACTCCTTCAGGCCGCTGTGGAAGGCGAGTTAGGTTGGGCACGCACAGAAAGGGGACCGGCGGCCGATAGGACTTAAGTCACAACGAAAATGTATCGTCAGGAGGTGGGAATCGCCTTGGATGACTGGAGAACATTGCCGAATGAAAGAGATAGTTGCCTGGGTTTTTGGAGTGGGGTTGTTGGGCAATGCGGCGTTGTTCGTCCCGCAGGTGCTGGCTGTGTGGCGAAAGAAGAGCGATGAGGGCATCTCGCTGATCACGTTTGGCGGGTTCAACGTGCTGCAGGCGATCGGCATTGTGCACGGCTATTACCAGCAGGACTGGTCGCTGATCATTGGAATGAGCGCGAGCCTGCTGACGTGCGGCGCTGTGACGTTCCTGACCCTCTACTACCGCATGGGGCGAAAGCGCACTGAGGGGGCGCGTTAAAAAGAAACCCCGGGGAGAGAGGTCGCTCCCCGGGGCCGCGAGGTAAAGCAATCTTTTAGAAGAGGATTCGGCCTCCGAGTTGGAGGATGCGATTGCTGCCGCCGGATCCAGTGATTTTGCCGAAGTTGGCGCTGTTCATGGTAGCGGTTGGCGCGCCCAGATTGGTTAGGTTGAAGACGTTGGTGGCTTCGCCGCGGATCTGGAATTTGACCCGTTCATAGATGGCGAAGTCGCGGAAGAGCGACGCGTCCACGTTGCGGTAGCCAGGATCGCTCAGCTGGGCCGGGCGAGTATTTCCCAGCAGATTCAGCGGACCGAGACCCGGGCACTGCGTGGTCGTTCCGGGAACAACGGCCCCGGTCGCGCAGTAGGCGGTCGTATCGAACCACTGATTTTCCATGGCTACACGCGAACTGCCGTTGTTAAGGACGTGGGCAAACTTGCCGGGGACGATGCTCGGACGATTGCTTCCCTGGCCGTCGAAGTAGTTGTCGGTACCGGTGAGAACGGTGAAGGGCTGACCGCTGTTCGCCGTCCAGACGCCGGTGATGGTCCAGCCGTTGAACGCGGTTTTGACCACCCGGTTATAGGAATCGAAGTAGTCCGGCTGCCAGACGAACGACATGATGAACATGTTGTGCCGGTCCTGGTCCGAACGTTGATGCGCTTCGAGCTGGGGGAAGTTCTGATCGATGAAGGTTGAAGTCAGAGCGGTTCCATCGAGCGCGTTGCTGGCGATGGTGTGGCTCCAGGTGTAGTTTCCGCTGGCGCTGATGTGATGCGTGATGCGCTGCGTTACGGTGACCTGCAGGCCGTTGTAGTTTGAAGTCTGGTCCGAGCTGAGCAGGTAGATGTTCGAGTAAACCGGCGAAGCGGCGGACAGTCCGAACTGCGAGTTCAACGGACGTCGGTTGTTCACCGTGCCGCTGGTGTTGGCGTAGCCGCAGGCCTTGGTCAGGTCCGTGCAGGACGCGCCCGAGGTGCCGGTGGAGGTGATATTGAATTGCGGAGCGTTGAGGTCGTGATAAATCGGCAGTCTCCGATTCAGCGAACCAACGTAGTTTGCGCTCACCGCGAATCCTCTGCCGAACTGCTGCGAGAATCCGAAATTGAGCTGATAGGTGAACGGCCACTTATACTTCGGGTCCAGAGCGACTACCTGGTTGAGCGCCAGGAAGCTGGCCGTGTTGGTGCCGCCCACAAACGTAAGCGTGGGGAACGGGTTGGTGCCGGTGGGGAACTCGGTGGGATCGTTGGCGTAGGGGTGAGTCAGCGAAGTGACTTTGCTGAACGTCGGGCGAACCGCATAGGGAGCGAAGTTCGACGGCAGTTCCCATTCGTTGCCGGAGATTCCGCCAAAGAACAAGCCGGCCGCTCCGTGGAAGACCGTCTTGCCGTTGCCGAATGGATCGAATGCGAATCCGACGCGAGGCGAGACGTGGTTGTTCGGGGTGGAAGCGCCGCTCTTTGGCACTCCGGGGTCGCCGGGGAACAGCATGCCGATGGGGGCAAGCTGATTGCCGGTCTTGCCGGAAATGTTGACGTTGGCAAATGCATGAGACTGCTGGCCGGCAACAAAGTTGGTCTGCCGGTTCTGGGTATCGGTCGGAGCCTGCTGCCAGTCGTAGCGCACGCCCAGGTTGATGGTGAGGTTCGGAAGGATGCGCCAGTCGTCCTGGGCGAAGACTCCGTAGTTGAAGTAGTTCGCTTCCGCGTATTCGCCGGTGTCCTGCTCCATCGTGCTGGGGATGCCGGCGATGAAATCCGACAGGGCATTGTCAGTCCGCGTCTTGGCCGACGTGGCGAAGGAGAAGACGCCGTAGTTGTTCAGCGAGGTGAGTTGGAAGTCCTTCTCCAAGCCGCCCTCACCGCCCAGGTAGAGCGTATGCCGGCCGCGCGTCGTGCTGAGAACATCGCGGACGCCGTAGTTGTTCGTTCCGTCTTTCGGTCCGGTAATTGCCTGGCCAAGCGTGAACCAGTTGGAGATGCCGATCTGACCGCGCGAAGGAGAGCCGGAGATACCGAAGTCCGATCCAAAGCTAGCCAGCGTGCTGTCGCCCGGAACCGGAACACGGCCGCCGAATTGACGCGTATAGCTGACCCAGGCCTGGTTGATGGTGCGGCCACTGACCGTCCAGGTATCGCTCACATTCGCATTCTGCTGCCGAGCGACATAGTTCGAGTACGACCACTTTTGCGTGAGAGTCGATGGGACGACACGGTTGCTGTAGTTGGAGAGGAAGTAGCTCAGAGTGAGGCGGTGAGCCGCGTTGATCTGGTGATCGGTCTTGATCAGGTATTCACGGCTGCTCTCCGGGACCGGAGCGCGCTCCTTATGGGTGTAGGGCGTATCGCCCACCTGGCCGGTGGGATTTGGTGTCATCGCCAGGTACTTGAGGATGTTCTGCGCGGTGGGATCGAGGGAGCCCGCCGGAATCGTGTTGTTCGCGTACGGGGTTTGCGTGGCCGGGTTGCAGACAAGGAAATGGAACGCTGCATTCGCGGCCGCTGACGGACTCACGTTACAGGACGCCTGCTCGGCTGCGGTAGGCGTGTTCTCAAAAAAATTCCCGGCGATTTCGGCGGCGCTGGGAACGTTGCCGGTGTACTGCGGGGACGTCGTGTCGATCAGGCCACCGTAGCTTCCGAAGAAGAAGTCTTTATCACGCCGGATTGGGCCGCCAACCGTGGCGCCAAACTGGTGCCGTGCGTAGTCGCCCTTGGTATTTTGATTGTGCGTGGTCGCGTAAAAGTTCTTGGTGCGATAGAACTCGAACAGCGAGCCATGGAACTCGTTGGTGCCGGCCTTGGTAACAACGCTGACGACTGCAGCCGCATACCGCCCGAGTTGCGCGCTGAAGTTGTTGGTCTGCACATTGAACTGGCTAATCGCGTCAGGATTGGGAATGATGTTGCCGCTGTTGCGCAGGCCGGTCATATTCAGGCCGCCGTCGAGATAGTACGAGACCTGGCCGGTGAAGTCGTCGGTGGATCCGTTGATGTAAACGTGGAGTTCGGGAAAGCCCAGGCTATTGGTTGTGTTGTTCGACTGCACGCCCGGGGTGAGGTTCAGCAACTGGTAAGTGTTGCGGCCGACCAGGGGAAGGTTATCGATCTGCAGGTTGGAGACGGTAGT
>Ga0102924_1000284_pt1 | contig 63282 bp, 69 predicted proteins | sample PaiPotPPM11metaG_FD_80116 | JGI IMG/M metagenome (GOLD analysis project Ga0102924, IMG submission 80116) | Iron sulfur acid spring bacterial and archeal communities from Banff, Canada, to study Microbial Dark Matter (Phase II) - Paint Pots PPM... ... | reverse complement strand
TGGCTTCATAACTTTCGGCGTACCGTCATTCGCTGGGAGTACTACCCAGAAAATTTCCTCGGGATGGTCCAACTCGCTTGCGCCGTCATCCTCCTGAGGCATTTATGAGATGGCTTGTAGTTGAGCTGCCTTGCCCTCTCGTTGCTTCCAAATAGCCGACCCTCGTTAACAATGGCTAGGTTGTTACGAATTGCACATCTTCTCAGTCTAAGAAATGCTAGCGTTCGGCGGGAAGTCTAGGCGGTCAAGCCGACACGGTGTAGCAGGTTTTGGAAACGAGGGTCAGAGCGGAGGCTATCAATCCGCAAATCAGCCTTGAGAGACCAAGAAATGTCCAAAGATCTCTCCAAGTAGGCTTTCTCTAGGAACTCGAACGCTTTGTCCTTCTTACCAAGTCCAGCGTATATGGTAGCGATCATATACGGCGAAACATAGACACTTTTTGATTTTCGCTCTAAGTCACGAAGGATCTTCTCTGCTTCGGCTCTTCTGCCGATGACTGAATACGCGTGTGCCAGCGCAGCGGTGGGATCCTGATCACCATCCGACAGCTCAATTGCTCTCTGGTACTCAGAGATAGCTTCCAGTAATTTACCCGTGCCCTCATAGCCTACGCCGAGATAGTAGTGTTCAAGCCATTCATTCGGATCCGAAACCACGCCTCTACGGCTTGCTTCAATCAATCGACCGTAATCCCGCAACTGATAATAGGCCGCAGATTCGGTCATAGCGAAGCTGGGACTTGGATCCAACTCACTGCTCTTAGTGATCTCCGACAGAGCCTCGGCACGTCGGCCAATAAAACTGAGATAGACGGAGCGATCCTCATGAGCGCAACTGTAACTCGGGGCCAGAGCAATGGCGCGGTTGAACTCTCGATCAGCAGCGTCCCAGTCCCACTGATACCGCCAACTCAGCAAGGCAAGCGTATCGTGGGCTTCGCCGATACTGTCGTCCAGTTCCAGGGCTTTGCGTACAGCCTCCTCCGCGGATCGATAAGCGAGTTCCGGCGATGATTGGTGGAAGAACGCCAGATAGGCATAGGAGTCCGCCAACCCCGCGTAACCAAGGGCAAAGCCAGGATCTTTTCGGATCGATTCTTCGAAGTGGCGCTGCGCCGTCTTAAGCGCCTGAGGCTTGGTAAACTCGGTCGTCAGATAAAAGCGCCCCCTAAGATAGGCTTCGTAAGCCTCTGGGTTCACCGGGCGGGCCGAGCGAAGCCGAGCCTGCTGCTGGGGAGTTAACTGTGCGCGGACTTGCTGCACGATGGACTCCGCCACCTCACTCTGTAAATTGAGGACATCGCCAAGATCACGCTCATACGTCTCGGCCCAGAGGTGCTGGTCTGTGGCTGCACGAAGCAGTTGGGCAGTAATTCGCACCCGTTGACCTGACCGCATGACTGATCCTTCGACTATGGCGTCCACCTTCAATTCTCGTGCAATCTCCGGCAAACCCTTCTTTGTGCCTTTGTAACGCATCACAGAAGTGCGGGAGATGACGCGCAGGGAACTAACCTTAGCGAGGTCTGTGATCAACTCATCTGTCATTCCATCAACGAAATAATCCTGTGAGGAATCACCGGACAAGTTATCGAGTGGCAGGACGGCAATGGAGCGTAGCTGGGGAGCTTCCCTGGTGCGATGGGAAGCCGTCCGCACTAGCAAGACAGCCAACCCGATACCAACAAGAGTGAACAGTGTGAGCGCTAGTGCTGGGCGAGGTTGGGTTGGCCTCACGCCAATAGGTGCTTCGCTGGCTCGCTCCCTTTGGGCTGGGGGCTCCAGGACCTGTATTTCAACGCCGTCCACCGGCGCAATAAACCTGTATCCTCGGCGCGGAAGTGTTTCGATATAGCGCGGTCTCTCGGCCGAATCGCCCAGCGCTTCGCGAACGCGCGCAACGGCGTTGTGAAGGCTATGGTCGAAATCGACAAAGGTGTCGGCTGTCCAGATCTGCGTCCGAAGTTCATCGCGAGTCACGACATCTCCGGCGCGCTTCAGCAACGCCGCAAGCACTTGCAGCGGTTGGCCCTGCAACCGCAGCTTTACGCCGCGTTTACGCAGCTCCCCCGCGCGGACATCCAATGCAAAATCGTCGAACCGCAGTACGTGCGCGGCTGGCGCGGAGGTAACCATGTCGAGGCTCGCAAGCTTGGCAAAGCCTATCACAGTTCTTGATCCATGGAGTCCTGTCTGCATGCGCCAAGAACGCCTTTGTCTTGAGTCCTTTAGCAATGGAGAAAACTTTGGGGATAGATAGGGCCAGCGAGCATTGACGCGTTCGCGGTAACCGGTGAGAGTAGCCGTCGCTTTGACCCTCGAGGCAGCCGCAATTGACGGCACCGCACATCTCAAGCTGTCGGCGCCTTCCTGGGCGAATTGTTGAACGGAAGGATGGAGAACTATGACGAAAATTGTACTCGGTTTAGTCTTTTGCTGTTTGATGTTCGTTGACGGGATGGAGAAAGAAGCTTCACCAAATCCCACACAGGTCGTGGCCTTGGACGAATGCGATCCGGCCACCTTCAATGCCCCGACTGCGGTTGGGCCGGACTTCTGCCGGAATATTGCGCTTGGAGCGGCCACGACGTTTTCCGACTTATTTGCAGAAGCAGCTGCTGGAACGCCTGATCCGAACTGGGACTTCGAACCTGACGCAATCACAGTCAAGAAAGGAACTGCTATCAGCGCCGTTAACCAGGGGGGCGAGCCTCACACCTTCACAGAAGTTGCAAAGTTCGGTGGCGGTTTCATACCGGGGCTCAATGCGCCAGGAGAAGATGTGGTTCCCGAATGTGCCCGCGGGTTTTCGAGAGTCGCGGTGGCCAAGACCCGAATCCTTCAAGGCAGCCAACTCCAAGTCACGGGTCTTTCGAAAGGTGAACATCTTTTTCAGTGCTGCATCCATCCGTGGATGCGCGTGAAAGTCGAAGTGAAATGACCGGTCGGCACACCCAAGCAAGAGAGCGTGAACCGTGCGATAGAAGAGTTAGATGTTGCGGAGGAACAGGCAGCAAATAGGACGGAGGCGAAGCACTCTGCCTGGATTCGTCTGGCAAGGCGCTTCGCCAACGTGCTATTCCGATGATTCCTACAACAAAGCGAATCACCGGGGATTTCGCGGAAATACAGAGGCATCCATTTCAAGACTGGCGATCGTCTATCAACCTACTTCTAGTGCCTGATAAACGTTAACCGGAAACTGACCATCTATTGAGTTGGCTGGGACAGCTGAGGCTTCCGCAAAATGTGGAAGTGTCCGGAACATTTAGGCTTTGCGAGATGGCGCGCAGCGTGTTTTGGGCCGGCAAAAGGGGAATACGAAATACGAAATACGAAATACGAAATGCAAAATGCAAAATGCAAGAGGGGCACGGCATGCCGTGCCCCTACGACGAAAATAAAACGGGGCTATTGGATGAACGTTAGGCCGTGGGGGATGAATTGGGGGAAGACGTAGGCGTAGAGCATTACGATGACGCCGACGATGGAGGACAGGGCGACGGAGTGCCAGAAGACGAAGCGGAAGATGGAGCCTTCCTGGCCGACTTGGTTGGTGGCGGCGGTGGCGATGCAGATGGATTGGGCGTCGATCATTTTGCCCATGACGCCGCCGGCACTGTTGGTGGCGCACATGAGGATGGGGCTGAGATTGAGTTGCTGGGCGGTGATTTTTTGCAGGCCGCCGAAGAGCACGTTGGAGGAGGTGTCGCTGCCGGTGAGAGCGACGCCGAGCCAGCCAATGAAGGCGCCGAAGAAGGGGAAGAACCAGCCGGTGCGCGTGAAGGCCAGGCCGAGGACGGCGTCCATGCCGGAGTAACGCGTGACGTAGCCGAGGCCGAGCATGCAGGTCATGGCGATGATGGCGAAGCGAAGGCGGAAGAGAGTGCCGCGGAAAATTTGGAAGAGTTTGGGCGGCTTGAGGCCGAGGAGAAAGCCGGAGAGCAGTGCGGCGAGGAAACACGCGGTGCCCGTGGCTGTGAGCCAATTGAAATCGAACTTGGCGCTTTCCGGAGTGGGCTGGGCGACAACGGGTTGCACGCGGAAGACGGCGTTGTGGAGGTAGGGAACTTCCCAGCCGCCTGATTGGAAAGCTGGCGTGGTGGCTTTGCCCATGGCGTTTTTGATCGACGGAATGCCCCAGCACAGCACAAAGATGGAAAGAATGGCGAAAGGCAACCAGGCCCGCGCGATCTGCACGGCGGTGTAGTGGGCGCCGGCAAAGGGTTTTTGGCGAATTTTCCATTCGTCACCCATGGTGTCCGTCACAGGAGTTTGGGTTGCGGATTGGGCTAAGGCAGGAGCGGTTTCGCGCTCTTCGGGGAAACGCCAGATGCGCTTGGGCTGCCAAACGCGGAGGAAGAGGAGGGTAACGACAAGAGAGACGACGCCAGCGGCGATGTCCACGAGATTGCTGTCCATGTAATTTGCCCAAAAGAATTGCGTGCCGGCGAAAGAGATGCCGACGACCAGAATGGCGGGGAGGACTTCGAAAGTTTCCGACCAACCGACCATGGCGCGAACCAGCCAGAAGGGGACGATGACCGCCGTGATGGGAAGAATGCGGCCAATCATGGCGCTCAGATCGCTTTCGGGAAGAGCGGTTACGGAGGCGAGAGCGTGCACGGGAATGCCGATGCCGCCCCAGGCGACCGGAGCGGTGTTGGCAATGAGGTTGAGCACGGCAGCGTGGAAGGGTTTGAAGCCGAGGCCGATCATGAACGCTCCGGCGATGGCGACGGGGGCGCCGAATCCGGCGCAGCCCTCGATGAAGGCGCCGAAGCAAAAAGCAACGAGAAGGAGTTGGAGGCGGCGGTCGGGCGTGATGGCAGCAACGGACTGTTTCATGATTTCAAATTGGCCGGTCGCGACGGAGATGTCGTAGAGGAAGACGGCGGCGATGACAATCCAAACGATTTTGAGAAGCCCGTAGGAAGCACCGTAGGCGAAACTGCTGACCGCCATTTGGGCCGGCATGTGGAAAATGAGCATGGCGCAAAGAATCGCGGTTGCGGCGCCCGCGATGGCACAGAGGTGGGCGCGGACCTTGAAGCCCGCGAGCAAACCGAGAAGTACGACGACGGGGAGAGCGGCAACGAGCGTGGAGAGCCACCAATGGCCCAGAGGATTGTAAACTTGATTCCAAATCACAGAAAGCCCCCCAAAACGAAGCCGTGTTCGAATTCGATCATCTTGAACTGCGTAATATACATTGCGGACGGCAGGACGAGGACAGTTGATTGTGACTTACGGTCGAAAGCAATTTTTTCGGATATGGAATTATGCCCTGAGCACTTGATTGTCAAGAGACGCAGTGGCGCGCAAAGTCAGCAGTGATTTCTTCCCGCTATTTTCAGCGGCCTACCAGAGAAGTTTCAGCCCGAACTGCACTTGGCGGGAGGTGGTCGAGGTGCTCGTGATCGCGCCCGCCGTGCCGGAAAGACCCGTCAGGTTCGTCGCGGCCGGCGGGGTGAACACGATGAGGTTAGGTGTATTGAAGTTGGCGCGGTCCAAAATGTTGAAGAGCTCTGCGCGGAATTGCAGGGCCAGCCGCTCGCGGATTTTTGTGTCTTTGAGAACGGAGAAATCCCACGTGGCCAGTCCCGGACCAATATAGGTGTCTCTGCCGGCGTTGCCAAAGAATCCGCTGGCGGAAGGCGGGGCGATAAACGCGGCGGGGTTAAACCACTGGCTTGGTTTTCCGAGGACCACGCTGCCCGTGAAGCTCGGATTTAAGAAAGGCCTCACGGGGTTTCGCGTGTCGCCACTATTGGATGGGTTGTAGCTGAGCTGCGGCGTAAACGGAAAGCCGGACTGCGCGGTGATAATGCTGGCCACGGACCAACCGCCGGCCAAACCGTTTTTCCATCCTTCCAGATTGCCCGCGTAACGCTTACCACGGCCGAAGGGCAGCTCGTAAATCGCGTTGATGACGCCGGCATTTCTCACGTCAAAGGTCGCCAGCCCTTTGTCCTCAGCCAGGTTAAAGGGATTCGAAACTAGTCCCGGCGCATTCCCCGCGGCGGTTTGGTTCAAGGAGTCGCCATCGTCGAGCGTTTTCGACCACGTATAGACTCCGCGGACCGAAAGGCCTTGGCTGATGCGGCGCGTTAAATCCACTTGCAGCGCGTGATACGAGCTGTCGCCTCGCGAGAACCATGTCCACGTGTTCGCCAGCGCAGGATTCGGTTTTGCGGCTCCCGGGGGAATGTAATACATCCCGGCCGGAACGGGCGCTCCCGCCAGGGGCGAGCCAATCGGGAAGCCAATCGCGGGAGAGTTGGTGGCCGAGGCCGGCTTCGACGGGTCGTATGTGGGAAACACCGCAGGGCATGGCGACACTGGGCAAATCACGGGAGTCGGCTCGTTGGCATCGACTCCGATCATCTCGTGATAGCCATGCGACCCGACGTACCCAACCGTCAGCGACGTGTTGGGAGAAATTTGCTGCTGTACGCGCAGCGACCACGAAATCAGCGTCGGCGTCTGCATGTCAGGCTGCACTCCGCCGGGCACTAGCTTTGCCGTCGCCGGTAAAGGCGCTGCCGGATCGATGGGCAACTTTGCGACGGCCAGAGAGGGAATGCTGTACGTGGGATTGAACGGCGCGTTTTGATCCGCGCGATATCCCAGCGCATCCTGCAAATCATCGTACATTCCGAAACCCGCGCGAAAAACTGTTTTCGTGCTGAACGGGCTCCACGCAGCGCCGATCCGTGGCTGCGGCAGAAACTTTGCGTTGTTGGTCGTGAAAACGGAGCTGCCCACCCGCGGCTGCGACGAGATGACCCCATCGGTATACGTATAATTCGCCGAACGGCCGTGCGCTTCGTTCCAGCCCGTAGAGAATTCCTGCCGATGGCCGAGCGATAGAGTCAGCTTCCTTCCCAGGCGGATAACGTCCTCCGCGTACCAGGCTCCGAAGAAAGATCGCCAATTCATCTCCGTGGGCGCAGGATCGTAAAGAAAAGAGCTCGCCGTTCCCTGGAGAAATGTCGTGAGGCTTGCAAACGTAGCCTGCCCGTACTGGCTGAGCGCGAGCGTCTCGTTCGACTGGAAGGGCTGGAACCATACGCCAAAGCTAAGCTGATGAGGCCCGCGCGTCAGCGTGCCGCGATCCTCGATCGTGTACAAATTTCTATGGACCAGCAGATTGCTTCCGTTGTTGCTGCCGGCCAGTCCGACTTGCGCCTGCGGATTCGACGCCGCGCTTCCGCCTACAACCACTGCGCCTACGGGCGACCCAATCAGAAATCCCGGAACAGTCGCGGCCGGAGTGCCCGGCGTTGGCGCACCTGTGAAGAAGTAGCCCGCGCGCGTGTAGCCAAGCCTCGCGGTATTCAGGAGTGTTGGCGAAAAAACGTGTGTCTCTTCGAGACTCAGCACCTGCTCTCGCAGCGCGAGGATGTCGCTGCTGTAAGGATCCGCGGGAGTGGCCGTTACGTCTCTTCCGTCGTCGATCGTATATATCGCTGCTAGCGTATCCTTCCGCGAAAAGATGTAGTCGAGCCGTACGGTTCCAAAATCTTCGCGTATGGTTTGCAGTGGGCTGCTGAAGACTTCCGCAATCCCGTTGAAGTCCGGCGCGCCGGCGGGCGCGGCAGGCCACAAATTCAGCAGGGGCCGGACGCTCGCAACCGCGGCCGCCCGCGACGCCGCATCGGGAACAAAGGCCGCGGAGGTCTGACGCAGATTTTGACGAAAGCCTTCATAGTTGGCGAAAACAAAGGTTTTGTCCTGTTGGATGGGACCTCCCATGGACGCCCCAAACTGATTGCGCTCGAAAGGCGGCGCCGTGCCTTGATCGAAATAATTCGGCGCATCGAGTGCGCTGTTGCGCAAAAACTCGTACGCGGCTCCGTGCCACTGGTTGCTTCCCGATTGCGTCACGATGATCACCTGGCCGCCCGGGTGTTTGCCCAGTTCCGCGCTGTAGGTGTCGCGCTCCACGTTGAATTCGCGCACCGCGTCCACACCCAGCAGCATCCCGCTCGTTCCGCCCGGCTGCATGTTGTTCTCGCCGGCCCCGGAATATTCCACTCCATTCAACAAGAAGATGTTTTGCTGCGGGCGATTCCCGGAAACGGCGAAGTTGTTCGCCGTCGTGGAATTCGAAATGCCCGTGCCGCCGGTCTTCTGCGAAGTGAAGTTCACAATGCCCGGATTCAGCGGCAGCAACAGATCGTAGCTGCGTCCATTCAGCGGGAGTTCCTTCACCTGACGCTCTCCCACGAGGCCGGAAATATCTTTCGTTGCGGTATTGACGATGGGCGCTTCTTCCTTCACGGTGACCTGTTGTTTCATCTTGCCCACTCGCAGCGTCAGATCCAATTCGGCATCTTGTCCCACGGCCAGATGGATTCCGCTTCGAACCTGCTCCTCGAAGCCGGCCTTCGCAACTCGTATCTCGTATTCGCCGGCGGGCAATGCCGCCACCTGGTAGCGCCCGGAAACGTCCGTCACCGAGCTGCGCGTGGCTCCGGTTTCCACGTTCTTGACGGTTATCGCGGCAGCCGGAATCCGCGCTCCGGAGGTGTCCGTAATCACTCCCGCAAGGCTCGCGGACACTTGCGCGTGCAGGCACGGCGCCGCGGCGCAGAACAGAAGTAGAAAGCGGAGTCGTTTCTCTGCGCGCATCCGGAGGCCCCGTGGCAGAAGCGAACGATGTGAACGAATGAATGATTAAATACAGTTTGTATCGCTATGTCAAACCGTCTCAATACGGATAGAAGGTAGGCGAGTTCATACGGTTCGGAGCAGAGAAAACCGCACAGCGCGATTCTGCTGTTTAAGGCGCTCGCTTCTATTGGATCCCAGTTAGGACATGCGCGCGGCCAGACAAATCCCACATGACCAGGCCGTCGCATGCGTGCCGCTCAACGGCCAAGCACGAAAGGAGCGCCGCACTCTCCTTAGGGGAGGGAGCAGCGGCGCTCTCGGGGGTTCTGGCTGGATGTTTGGAGGGTACGCTGAGGAACTACTCTAGGCAGGAGCCATCGTGCGCGGTGCGGCTGCAGCGTTCCGGCACCGGTCTCCGCGCAAAAATCTTCGATTCTCGTCCCTGTATTCATCCGGCCTTGTCCGCTTATTGGATGTGCTCTTTGGATTTGGCTTTTTTGTACTTCCCTACTGCTTGCAGGGCGCTTGCCAAACGGTCTTGCAACAAACTCCGCATTTTCCATGTCTTACAAATAGCGTCGAAAAGACTCTGTGCTTCAACGCGGGAAAGTGTGCTTGGGAGGGACACACTTGCGAGCGAAAAGGTGGCCGGATGAAATCGTCTTCGTCAACGAAAACCGGGACTTGTTTGATGGAAGCGTTCAGGCCGCCGCGCCGCCGCTTTTTTCGCGTTTGCGAACTTCGTGGCCGTCGCGTTTCAGGTAGCGATACAGGCTCGTCCGGCCGATTCCCAGTATCTGCGCGGCCCGCAAGCGGTTTTCCTGGCACAACTCGAGCACCCGCTGGATGTGCACTTTGCGTACTTCATCGAGTGACAAGGGCCTCCAGTCATCGCCCTCCGGCCTTCGCGGGCTCCGCTGTTGCAAGTGCTCCGGCAAATCCGCAAGGTCGATGAAATCTCCGGTGGCCGTAATCGCGGCTGTGGCAATCACGTTTTCCAGCTCTCGCACGTTTCCCGGCCAGGCATGTTGGAGCAGAACGGTCTGCGCCCGCCGCGTCAATCCGGAGATGTTCTTCCCGTACACCTCGTTATATTTCTTGAGGAAATAATGCATCAGCACTGGAATGTCTTCGAGCCGTTCCGTTAGCGACGGTACCCGGATTTGAATCGAGCTTAGCCGGTAGAAGAGATCCTCACGGAATCGGCCTGCCAGCACTTCCGCGCGAAGATCGCGGTTGGTCGCGGCAATCAGTCGCACGTTCACCTGCCGCACTTCCGGAGAACCGACGCGCTGGATTTCCCGGTTCTGGATCACCCGCAGCAGCTTGGCCTGCATGGGCAGGGAGGTCTCCCCAATCTCATCGAGAAACACCGTCCCGTTATTCGCGTATTCAAAAAGCCCGGGCCTGGTATCCGTCGCACCCGTAAACGAGCCGCGCACATGCCCAAAAAGCTGACTCTCGAGCAACGTGTCCACCATGGCGGAACAGTTGCAGATGGCCAGCTTCTGCTGGCTCACCGGGCTGATGTTATGGATCGCGCGCGCCACCAGCTCTTTCCCCGTCCCCGTCGAGCCCACCAGCAGCACGTTGGTATAATGCCGCGCCACTTTGCGAGCAAAATCAAAGACCTCCAGCATCACCGGGCTTTTTCCCACGATCCCATGGAACTCCAAATCCTTCAGCAACTGCTCTTCGAGCGCGCGCACCCTCCGGCGCTGATCGTACAGCGTCGCTACCTCGTCCAAGGTTCTCTTCAACCGGGTGCGGTCGATGGGCTTCGGCAAAAAGTCCGTAGCGCCTCGCCGGATGGCGTCCAGCGCCGATTCCAGCGTGTACTCCCCGGTCATCACAATCACGTGAATCCCCGGGTCGCTCTGTAATGCGCGATCTAGAAATTCATAGCCGATCATCCCCGGCATATTTACGTCCGCCAGGACCAGCCGGCAGCGGCCCGATCGAACCAGACCCAAAGCCTCTTCCGGGTCCGAGGTGGTGATCGCCTCATACCCCATCTCATCCATGACTGCGGAAAGCATGTCCAGTTGGGAGTGATCATCATCCAGAATGCACGGTGTCAAAGACGTCCTTGGAGCCGCTAGCTCGATAGGCTTGCTATATCCGTGTGCCACGCCAAACACTCTCGCAACGTTTGTGCCATCCTCGCACCTTACTTTCTTTTCGGACTCTCCGGCTCCACTATCGCTCCATCGCCACCGAAAAAGCCTTCACCGCCAGGAAAATCAGTCATTATATGGGCGTTCGCGCAGGGAACGCCTGTTCTGGAGCGCGGAAACTCTGCCGTACCTCCGCAAACGTAGTCCCCCACCTCATTTCAATTTGGGTCACCGTCTCGTTTCGGTGCGGAACTCTACGATCCGTTGCCGTGATCGTCCTTGACCCTCCGCCTGGCGATAGCCTCTTAGACTACGCCACCGAACTCCCTGCTTCTTTGTGGCGAGGGACCGCTGCGCTGAGGCGAAATTGCGGCACCCCCCTTTCCGTCTTCCCTATCAATTCGGCGTCGTAGACCACGGGGCGGGAACGGGAAGCCTCGCCGTTCTGCAGGAGCCGCACAAACACGGTAGTGTTCTTGCGCAACGTCCGTCTGAGCGCCACCTGCTTGCCAGTATCCTCGTTCCAAAGCAGATCGCAATTCTCGACGAAGAAACTCTGCCTGGAGTCCCATCCCGATACTTCGACGGCATACAGGCGACTCCCTGGCGAGCGGGCGTAACGCTGCATCTCTGGCCTCCACGGCATCGAAATGCAGCCCCAGCACCACTCCCTTCGCTTTGTAACCTGCTGAAAAAGAAAAGCTTGTATTAGGGGAAGCCGCTGGGGATGTTCACCGGAGTGACACTCCCCGGCGGACTGTCCCGATGTGGGGCACTAAATGTGGCCTGGGAGTAGAAGCGTGCTTACGAAATTATTGATGGGGTCGTAGATGTACCGAAACAGGAGTATTCCCACAAGGAGCCCAGCCATAGCGAAGCTGTTGCCGCGCAGCCATTCCAAGTAGCGCTGTGCCGTCTTTTCGCTCATGAACAGCATAATCACCGTGCTGCCGTCGAGAGGTGACACCGGAAGCAGGTTGAACGTGCCCAGCAACAAGTTCAGCGAAAAAAAGATGAGCAGAGTAGTGGCCGCGAAATCCAGATGGCCGGTGGCGGGGTCGCGATGAAACCAGCCTGCGGCGGCTCCCATATGCAGCCCGGCCACGGCGATGAACATCAACGAAAAATTCGCCGCCGGCCCCGCCAGCGCCATCCATGCCGAGCGCCGGGGATGCCGCCGCTCCCAAAGCGGATCGAATGGCGCGCTCGCCCAGCCGAACATTGCATGCATGAAGAGGTACGAGAGGATGGGAATCGCAATCATGCCCCAGGGTTCGCGCCGCATGTGCGGCACCGGATTCAACGAAACCTGCCCGCCGAGCGCCGCAGTTTCATCGCCTCCCATATTGGCGACGAACGCGTGCGCCGCTTCGTGACACGTGGTTGAGAAGAGAAAAGCGACATACCATATGAATCCATAGACGAGAACTTCGGGAGTGAGTTCCGGCAAGGAATTGGGCCCTTTCGTTTACTCCGGTTCAGCAGACTAGAGGTTGTGACTCCGCTTTGCAAGCCGTATCACCAAAGTGTCGTAGCTCCAAGCCCGGCCCCGTCACATATTCCGAAACTCGTTCAGTTGGGGCTAGCCCGCGCCCGGGCCGGATTCTCGCATCTACCCAAATTCTCCCCTGTCGGTGTTAGACTCCCTGCATGGCAACCAAAAACAAAAAGAAGAAACCTAGCAAGTCCGGGAAAACCGCCACTCGAAAGCTGGCGGCCAAAAGTAAGCTGACGAAGAAGGCCCCGCCATCCAAGAAGCTCAAGAAACGCGCTCACAAGAAAAGCGCTTCCAAAACGGCCGCGCGAAAAATAAAACCCACGCCCAGGAAAGCCCGCGTTCGCGGCAAGAGCGAAGACGTGGACTCCGTGGTGTTCGAGCCCAAGGGGTTGGGAGCGCGCTCGGGCGGCCAGTCGGGGGACCTGCAGGGCTTGTCGAACCGGGGCGGCGCCGACTCGGAGAGCGTCGACGAATTGCTCGAAGAAGGCAACGCGTTCGAGGCCGAAGTGGTGAAGGGCGTCGAAGACGCTCCGGACGCCGATGAGGGCGAGGTGCGGACCCACGAAGTTCCGGAGGACGATGTCCCCGAAGAGTATCTCGAAAAGGACGAGTGACAGCGTGTTCAGGCGGCAAGCGATAAATTGAGTCAAAGGAGAAGGCTTTCATCACTTCATGAAAATTCCTAGAATCCTATTTCTGCTCGTGACAGTTGCCCTGTTGTCTGTTGTAGCGTACTCCCAAGGCGAAAAGTCCAAGAGCGGCTCCTCCTCGGATTCCATCAAATCTTTTCTTGGCCGCTGGGATTTGACGCTCAAAGCGCCGGACCGCGACTATCCCTCCTGGCTGGAACTAAGCGACGAAAATGGACAACTCAAAGCCGAGATGGTGGGCCGATGGGGAAACGCGCGCCCACTTCCGAGCGTGGAACTCTCGAACGGCCGTCTGAAGTTTGTCTCTCCGAAAGAGGAAGAAGGCAGTAAGGCCGACATGGTTTTTGAAGGAACTCTGAAAGGAAAAATTCTCTCCGGCACAACGAATGGCCCTGACGGCAAAACGTGGCAGTGGACCGGTCGCAGGGCGCCGTCTCTCAGGCGAACCGGCACGCAGAAGTGGGCGGCGCCAATCGCTCTCTTTAATGGAAAAGATTTGACCGGCTGGCACGAAGACAAGCCGGGTGCCTCGCCCGCGTGGAAAGTCGAAAACGGCTCGCTGATTACTCCGGGCAACGGCCCGGAGCTGATCAACAACTCCAAGTTTGAGGATTTCAAGCTGCACGTCGAATTCAACTGCGGCCCGGAATCCAACAGCGGCGTCTATTTGCGCGGCCGCTATGAAGTCCAGGTCGAAACCGACTCCATCGCGGACCCGCCCGATCGCCGCATCGGCAGCGTCTACGGTTTTCTCGCTCCAGATCCCGAACTTCCGCGCAAGCCAAACGAATGGCAAACGTATGACATCACGCTGCTAGGCCGCCGAATTACCGTCGTTCACGACGGCCAAACCGTAATCAATAACAAGGAGATCCCCGGCATCACCGGTGGCGCCCTCGACAGCCATGAAGAACTTCCGGGGCCAATCTATCTTCAGGGCAGCGAAAAAGGCCACGTCATGTTCCGAAGCATCGTCCTCACTCCCGCGAGCAAGTGACCGTTTCCAGACGGTGAGCGCCGGGGCAACTGCCATAAGAGAAGGGTCACGCAATGGGTGGAGAATGAAAGAGAATTCTAGAATTCTCTAGATATATCTGCTGCAGGCGAGTAAAATCATCCTGGAAAGGGATATCCCGTGCCCAAAACGCTTACAAAAAAGATCGGCTTGGAGTTGGACGCGCGCCTCTATCAGCAGCTATCCGAACTCGCCAAGGAAAACGGCCAATCCCGCCGCTTTCTACTTGAGAAAGCCCTGGAACACTACATTCGTTTCGTGGTCCCTTCTCAGGGCACCGTGCGTCCTGAAGTCATGAGCCATTTCCGCCGTTCCACCGATAAGAACCGCAAGCTCCATCATCTCCTGGCGAAGTAAATTCCATGGCCGCGGAAAAGGATCCCTCGCCTCGTTACGTCTACCTGACCGTCGGCGAAGCTATCGAGATGCATCGCCAGTTGATCGACGAATTTGGCGGCATCCACGGACTTCGCGACCAGGGCCTCCTGGAGGCGGCCATCTTTCGCCCCCAGAACGGCTACTACGACGATCTTATCCATGAGGCCGCGGCCCTTATGGAATCTCTTGCGAGCAATCATGCGTTCCTCGATGGCAACAAGAGAGTCAGCCTTGCCGTGACCGATACTTTTCTCCGCATCAACGGCTATTACCTGGAGTTGGAACCGCTGGCAGCTTACAAGTTCATCACCGAATCCATCAGCAAGAGCGAATTTCGCGTTCGCCAGATTCGAGAATGGCTCACCGCGCACACGCGGCCGCTTAAAGCGGGCTGAGCAAGGCAACGCTGGATCCCCCCAGCCAACTCTCAACCTAAAGATTTTGAGGCAATTGAAATTCGAGATGTCGGCAGGTTCGGCCTCGCGCTCAAGATGTAAGATTTCCGCCGACAGATAACCAAGGAGCCGAAATGTTGAGAATCTCGCGGTTTGTTCTTGCCGCAGCGCTGATCGCCACGCCGCTCGAAACGCCGCCGGTCATGGCCCAGGAGCGCCCGATCGTTCTGAAGGCCGCTGCTGTTCTTGATGGCAAAGGCCAAATTCTCCGCAACACGATCATCGTCGTTGAGGGAGGCAAAATCGTGCGCCTCGGCGGAAGCATTCCGGCAAGTGCGGTCCTCTACGATCTCACCAGTTTGACTGTTACTCCCGGCTGGATTGACACCCACTCGCATATCTTCTGGCACTTCGACAACGGCCGCCTTGCCGGGAAAGACGAGCCTCCCGTACGCGCCATGCTCCACGTCGCCGACAACGCCGCCCTCACTCTCGAAGCCGGTTTCACGACGATCCAGAGCCCTGGCTCGCCCCAAGACAAGGACTTGCGCGACGCCATCGCGCGCGGAATCCTCCCCGGCCCGCGAATCCTCACATCGCTCGAACCTCTCGACGAAAAGAGCGGTCCGCCGGAAAAACTGCGCGAGCTGGTTCGGGAAAGAAAACAGCAGGGCGCCGACTTCATCAAGCTCTTCGCCTCGAAAAGCATTCGCGAAGGCGGTACGCAAACAATGACCGACGAGCAACTCCAGGCTGCTTGTGGCGAAGCCAGAGAACTTGGGTTACGCACCATCGTTCATGCGCACTCGGCGGAAGCGGCGAAGGCCGCAACGCTCGCCGGCTGCACCTCCATCGAGCATGGAGCGTACGTCACGGATGACGTCTTCACGCTCATGGCGCAGCACGGAACCTACTACGATCCCAATATCGGCCTCGTGCTGCAGAACTATCTCGAGAACAAAGAAAAGTTCCTCGGCATCGGCAATTACAACGAACAAGGCTTCGCGTTCATGGAAAAGGGCATCGCTATCGTCCTCGATACTTTCAAGAAGGCGCTGAAGCACAAGGATTTGAAAATCGTTTACGGCACGGACGCTGTCGCCGGCGCGCACGGACGAAATTATGAAGAATTTATCGCTCGCGTGCGGGACGGCGGCCAGGATCCGATGGCCGCGATTATGTCCGCAACTTCGATTTCCGCCGAATCGCTCGGCTTGCAAGACAATATTGGTGCCATCGCGCCGGGAATTGACGCGGATATCATCGCCATGGACGGCGACCCCCTCCGCGATGTGACCGCCGCGCGCCGTGTGGTATTCGTAATGAAGGGCGGCCAGGTGTACGAAAATCTCGCGCCCGACGCGAAGCGACACTCGCCACGGTAAAATGCGACCGTCCCTCTATGAAACTCTCCTGCAGGCACAATTCGCCACAAAGCCCGAAACTCTTGCCGCACTTGCCCCAAAGCCGACAATCGAGACTAAACATGTGGCAGCTCTGGTTTGCCCTGAGTGACCGGAAACGCGACGCGCCGTCCCACAACCGGACGGTCTGGCGCATGGGACATCCACCCCAATTCTCTGTTACTGACTTGTTTTCAACAGTTTAACGGCTTTGCTGCGTGGCGCTAGAGGTGCGGCTTCCCGCAACGATATGAGCGCCGCTACCGTCGTCTTAGACGCCCGCAACTTTAAATCAGAGAACGCCGAGAACATTCGTGCCGCCAAGCGCAAGTCTTTAGCCGCCGCCCGTCTAGGCGATGGCGAAGCCTTTGCCGAGATGATCCAGCCCTATGCGCCGGGGCTTTATCGTCGCGCCTTGCGAATGACCGGAAATGCCGCCGATGCGGAAGACGCGCGCCAGGAAGCCCTCCTGAAAGCGTTTTCACGGCTCAGCCAGTTTGCGGGACAGCAAGACGAAGGCAAGGATGACCTGCATGCCTGGATCTCTCGGATCACCACAAATGCCTCGATTGACTTGATCCGCCAGCGGCGCGAAGGGAAGTACGTCTCCCTGGAAGAACCCGGAGTCGCGCCGGATGAGACCCTCGGTGGTCGCCTCGCGGCGCGAACCGATAATCCTGAAGAGCGCTACGCACGCCGGGAGTGGCGTGAGCTCATCGCCGGCGCCATTGCGCGCCTCGCACCGGACTTGCGCCAAATCTGTCTCCTGCGCGATGTTTTGCAGTATTCCACGCACGAAGTCGCCGCGCGCCTGGGGATTTCGACGGTGGCCGTGCGCCTGAGGCTCTTCCGCGCGCACAGAAGGCTCCGGGAAGGTCTGCGCGACCGCATTTTGCAAACGCAGCCCCGCTCGGCTCCGGGCAGGGCGACTCTGCGCGCACCTATCTCCGCGAAGCCGAAGCGCGGAGGAGAATTTCTGCCCATGAATTCCCAAGCCGAGTACGCCTGCGGCGACTAGACAATTTCGTCCGCCAACTTTTTCACTCAAAATAAAATTTCTGATCGCAATTCTGTGCAACCGTCATCCCTTCGCCCTCTTTTGCATTGGATTGGGAAGAAGCAGCCGCTTGGGGCCGCTTACAAAGGGATTGCCGCGTTCGTAGAAGCGAAATGGTCTGTCGGCCGCGTGTGTGATGCCGATGCGCACCGTAGTTGCAACGCGCACTTCGGCCGCGCCACGCTTGGCGGCCTTCTCGGATTTAGAAGGCCGCAATTCTCCAAGCCACAGCGGCCCGCGCGAAAATAGATCGAGCCCGTCGAGCCGTCGGTCGATCCGCAGCGCCGCGGCCAGCCGCCCCGGCCCGCGCGTGAGATCGAGAAGCTCCGCGCTCTTTCGGTGGCGTTGCATAAGCTCGATTCCTTCGAGAGGTTCCAGCGCGCGTATCAGAACGCCTCCGCCAACTCCGGCGCGTTCGCTCGAAATATTCAGCATAAAGTGCATGCCATAATTGAAAAAAACATACACATGCCCGTGCCGCAGAAACAGCGACCGGTTCCGCAGCGTGGGACCGCGAAAATGATGTCCTGCCGGATCGCCCGGCGGATAGCCTTCCGCTTCCACGATTCGCCCGCTGAGCCGCCCCTCCGGCAATTCGTGGACGACGATCTTGCCGATCAGAAACCGCGCAAGTTCCAGCGTATCGGAGGGAAGTTCTTTTCGAGTGAGCCGGCGAACTCTGGGAGAAGCGCGTTTCACGGTTTACGGCGAGCTTATGTCGGGCGGCTCATTGTTAAAAAGCCGCGCCAGCTCCGCGTGGTCAATCACCACTGCGGGGTCTTTCTGAATGGCGTCAAAATATTTTTTTTGAAACGCGTCGCCCGATTCGGTCGGCGCAAACATTTTGCGAGCAAGCGAGATTGCCGTGCGCGCATCCTCCGGCGTGACGGGATTTTCGCCAGCGAGGGTTTCATCCAGCCGCACGCCGAATTCGGAAATATTGTGAAGCCATCCGAATTGTTGGTGGTCGATGACCAGCCGGAAGAGTTCTCCCACACTGACTTTCCCGTTGTCGCGTTCATATTCGCGCCGCTCCATATCCAGCAGCGTCTTGTGGACGCGGAGCAGCGCGAGGCGAAGGCCAACTAGCTTCTCGCGCGCAGATCCTTCGTGGTTTTCCTTTGAGGATGAGTTGGCGTCGGGTAGGTTCATGTTTCGTATGCCACTTTCATTGTCCGACAGATGGCGGTCAATTTCCAACCCAAGGATGGAAAATCAATACGGCCGGACCCAACGTCGCCCAGGACGCGAAGAGCGCACGAAAAAAACGGAAGAGAAAGACTCCGAACTCTAACTGTTACTTTGGAATTTATTTTGCGTCGTGGAAGATGATTCCCAAGGTGTATCGCGTGCCGCTGTGCACGCGGCTGACTCCGTGCCGCAAATTGACGCGGTAGTAGCCGCGAGCACCCTTCACGGGCCGGTATCGCGTGGTGAAGAGGATCGCCTGCCCTTGATCTCCGCGCACCACTTCGGCCTTCGATTGGGCCCGCGGCTGTTGCTCTACTAAAATAAATTCACCGCCTTCCCAGTCTCGCCCCGCTTGTCCCAGCAAGATCACCATCTGCAGCGGGAAGCTCACTTCGCCATAAATATCCTGGTGCAGGCAGTTGTAGCCGCCCGCTTCGTAGTGCAGCATCAGCGGCGTGGGTTTTTTCTGGCCGGCCTGGTGACAAATGTTTAAGAAGGCGGCGTGCTCCAGCGGATATAGCGTGCCGGATTCGCCAAGAGCTGCAGCCCATAGATTCGCAATTTGCGCTAAGTGCGGATACGACGAAGTCCGAAGACTTGCCACCGGCTCTGGCAACGGATGATCAAAATACTTGTAATCGCCAATTCCAAAACGAAACCGCTCCATGATGATATGGCTCCGAAATCGCGTCTCGTCTCGATAGAGCGCAACCAATTCCGCGCACTCCTCCGCAGTGAGAATTGGAACAGTTACGGCGTACCCGCGCGCCGAAAGCGATTCTTCGGCCGCCGCCCAATCCAATGCGTCGACTTTCTTCTGAATGGCAATTGCTTTTTCGCTCGCTGCACGCAGCGCCGTCATAAGGATCCTCCTGCCCATGTCGCTCACAAACTTCTCGCCAGAATTTAAAGCAAAGCCGGAAGGGAAAGCTATCCGCCTTCGTGCATTAAATTATTTTCTGCGCTCAAAACAAAGATTGCAGCGTTCGCCGCCTAACCCCGTGAGACAGAGGGCCATCTAATGGAACGATACAGGGAATCAAGTGCCTCCGCGGGACGAAGCGCGGTTTCTCGCGCCTCGGGTCCGGGAGAATATGAAAAGGAGCTATAAATGAAAGTGTCGAACGTTCTCACTCTGTTGTTTGGAAGTTCTTTGTTGCTCTCCGCCGGCGCCTTCGCTGGAAACACCAACAAGAAGCCGCTTCATCTCACGGATAGCGTTACCGTCCAAGGCAAGCAATTGAAGCCCGGCACGTACACCGTGGAATGGAACGGGACCGGCCCCGACGTGGAAGTCAACATCGTCAAAGGCAGCAAGACCGTCGCCACCGTCTCGGCACACGTCGTAGCTGTCAATACACCCAATAAACAAGACGGCTATACGTCCTTGGCGGGAAAGGACGGCGCTCAGTCCGTCACGCAGTTTTTCTTCCGCGGCGAAAAATTCGATCTGGAACTCGGCCAGGTTTCCGGTGCGAATGCAACGCCAGGCGCAAATACCAGTGGCACGAACTGACAAATCCGTCGTTTTGGAATACTTGACGAACCTGCAGATGCGGAAGGGGCCCGGCCGGGGCCCCTCCAAATCTCTGTGCGTGCGCACGATTTATGCTTGAAGCAGGGATTTGTCGTTTCGGCTTCAGAGTTCCGTAAATGCTTGCACTTCAAAAATGTGTCTTCAACAAAAGGCTTCACGTAATTAAACCCAACAATTTTATTTGCTGAGCTAACCTTCCAAGACGCCATGCCATCGAACTTAATGGATCTAAAAATACTGTGCCTCCGCGGACCGGAGCGTGTTTTGCAGCGCTTTAGCCGGCGGAGAAGAATAGAGGGAGTTGCGTATGAGAGTGTCGAGGTTAGCTGTGACTTTGATTGGAGCTTTTTCCTTGTTGCCCGTGGCCGTCTTCGCAGCGAACATCAATAAGAAAACGCTTCACTTGTATGAGAACGTCACTGTTCAGGGCAAGCAATTGGCTCCGGGCGATTACAAGATCGAATGGAGTGGCACGGGTCCAGCAGTAAAAGTGAATATTCTCAAAGGCGGGGAAACTGTAGCCACCACGCCCGCTCGAATGGTTTCGCAGGCCGAATCGAATGACCAAGACGGCTATGCGCTGAAAACCGGAAAAGACGGAAGCCGATATCTGTCGCAGGTTTTCTTCAGCGGCGAGAAATACGATTTGAATATCGGCCAAGGGTCGCGCGCAAACGGCTCTCACGGCGCAAGTTGACGAAACTGGCGTGTTGAATGCGGCCCGGTCATGAAGATGGAAAGGGGCCTTCGCCAGGCCCCTTCAAGTCTCATGCCCAGGGATGAACTAAGACAATCAAGTACGATTGCTCGCAGGCCGGAGACTTTTTCTGCCCGCTTACGGCAAAAGCCGTCTCCGCCTCACAAGCATCCGCGACAAGGGGAACCGTGGGCTTCTTCTCAATTAATTTAGCCCGGACAAAACCACCTTCTCATCCCACTATGCCACGTTCACGCCGAACTAACCTGTTCTTCAAGCACGAAGCCGTCAACGACTGCCGCTCCAGCAAATTTATTTGCCGCTGCTCACTACCCTGAGATTGTTCTTCACCGAAAAAACGTCGGGAACTTCGCTGGCCCGAAGATTGGCCAGGTTTTTATCCGATTCGTTGTCGACCACGCCTTCCAGTGTGACGTGTCCAAGTTTCACAATGATGTGAATCGACGGTACAGCCTGATAACCGTACCGTGAAAGCGCCGTGTCTGTGTAGATCGCGCGGTAAACCGCCCGGCGCAACTGATCATCCATCGGTGATAGCGGCAGCACTTCGATATTGTTGACGACAGTGCCGACACCTTGGATGCTCTTCACGGCGGCGCCGGCGTCGGATTTCAGCGTCGGAAGAACCACCTGTCCCTCCAGAATCACTTTGTCGCCTTCCACTTTATACGCAAGGTTGTCGAAGACCGTGTAGTAGGGCAACATGACGAGCACGTGACGCACTTCGCGAATCAGTTGCTTCTCCGTCTTCGGTTCGTTTTGGTTCGTGGATTCATGCAGCGGGACCGCTGGAGCGCTTGATGAGGCAGCTAGTTGCGCCGTAAATAGCGCCGCTGCGAGTAGGGCCCGGAGTTCGATTTTCATGTTCTGCTCCTCAAAAGAGATAGGATGACCTCTATAGGTTAGATTCACGATGCACCGGGATAGGTTACATACCTATTTAATGGTATCCAAGTGTTAGCATACAAAAACAGGAATCTTCTGCCCATGTGAAAAAGTAGGAGCGCAAAGCCCTTTTGGATGGGAAAGTGTTGGCTGAAGGATGGCCGCTCAAGGGAGAGAACCTAAGTGTTGATCATCGGGCACCGCGGAGCCTCCGGGCACGCCCCGGAAAACACGCTGGCCGCATTCAAAAAGGCGGTGGCTTTGGGAGCCACCTTTATCGAGACGGATTTGCAGCTTTCCCGCGACGCTCGGTTTGTGGCCATCCACGACGACAGCGTCGACCGCACGACCAATGGCCAGGGCAAAGTGCACGATCAAACGCTTGCCGTGCTGCGGCGGCTGGACGCGGGTTCGTGGTTCGGCAGCGAGTATGCCGGAGAGCGCATTCCGACTCTCGAGGAAATTCTGGAATTTTCGAAAAAGAACGACGTCGTATTCTATTTGGAGCTGAAGCCAAGCGGCTCCTGGGGCGGGGAACATGCCTTGATCGGCGCGCTGCGAGAGTCGGGAGAAGTGGCGCGAGCGGTGGTGATTTCGTTTGATCCCGGTATCTTGGCGGCATTGCGCAAGATCGAGCCGACGCTAATGACCGGCGTCTTGCATGACGGGCAGCTCGCCGATCCATTGAAGTCCGCGGTGGACGTGGGCGCGCGGCAGGTGATTGTGCGCGGCGATTTGGTCACCCCGTCGATGATGGTGGAAGCCCACAAGAGAGACTTGCAGGTTGTGTGCTGGACGATTAATCATCCGGCGCATCTTCGGCTGCTCATGGCCGCGGGTGTGGACGGGATCATGAGCGATTATCCGGACCGCTTGATTGCGGCGCAGAAGAAAGACGGCGAGAAGAGTTAGCGACCTGTGGTCAGACAATCTTGAATAGCGGCGAATTGTGAAACGGTTAGTTGTTCGGCGCGTGCGTCGAGACGCAGGCTTTGTGCCGCGAGTGCTTCGCGGACGATATCAGGCTTTGCCAGTGGCCGCAGATTGTTGACCAGAGTTTTGCGCTTCTGGGAAAAGCACAATTTCACAAAATCCAAAAAAGCTGCTTCGTCACGCAGCGCCAGGCTGGCACGTTCGCCGGGAAGACGGAGCGTCACCAGTGCGGAGCCGACTTCCGGCGGCGGGCTGAACGCCTCGCGGGGAATGCGAAGGACAAACTCCGGTCGAGTGTAGAGTTGCGTGGCAACGGAGAGATAACCGTATTGCTTCGTCTGCGGTTTTGCGGTCAGACGCATCGCGACTTCCTCTTGAATCACGATGTGAATGTCATCGATCTGGCCCGCGAACATAAAAAAATGGTGAAGAATCGGCGAGGTAATGTAGTAAGGCAAATTGCCATAGAGGCGGATACGCCGGCCGGCAGCGAGCGCGGCGAGATCCGTTTCCAGAACGTCGCCGGGAACGGCGGTGAGATTCGGAAATTTCTTCGCAAGTCGCTGAAGTCGTGATAGAAGGAGCGCATCCAGCTCGATTGCGTAGATCGCTGCGCCGGTGGAAGCGAGGTGTCCGGTCATCTCGCCGTGGCCCGCGCCGACTTCTATCCAGCAATACGATTGATCCGGCGCGGGCGCTGAAGCCTCGAGCGAAGAGGTCGTGGATGCGGAAGCTTCGCGGGGCGCTGGAGATGAAAGTATGTGCGAGTGCGGCGAGACGCCGATGGCGCGTGCGATTTGTTCGCGCCAGCCGGCATCCGCAAGAAAATGTTGGCCAAGACGTTGACGAGCCATGCGCAGAAAGTGTAGCAGGAAGTCTGTAGGACGGTTTTAGCCGAGTGGTCCCGTCTTGACGATAGGAATGAGGTCCGGTAGCGTAAAATAAATGCGCATGACGCGATCAATCCCGTGAATGCGCCGAAGAAGCGAAAGACGCGAAGCGCATCCAAGGAAACGAGCAAAGAGAAGCGAGTGAGAATTCTTTTTGTAGCATCGGAAGGGCTGCCGTTTTCGAAAACGGGCGGCCTCGCGGACGTGGTCGAGGCACTGCCGAAGGCGCTGGTCGCGCAGGGTTACGAAGTGGCTGTGGTTTTGCCGCGCTATCGCGGCACCAAGGCTGCCGCCCTGGTGATGCCCAGCCTCACGATTCCGCTGGCAAATCGGCTGAGGTTTCCCGCCATCGTGGATGGTGGTGTGGTTTCCGGCGTCAGATATTTTTTTGTGGACGACCCCGCGTATTTCGACCGCGACGGTTTGTATGGCAACAGCGCCGGAGATTATCCCGACAACGCGGAACGGTATAGCGAATTCTGCCGCGCAGCGATCGAACTCGTGAAACACGTTTGGCCCGCGGACGTGATTCATTGTCACGATTGGCAGTCGGCGCTCGTGCCGGTTTTGCTCCGCACTTCCTATGGCGACGACCCGGCAGTGAAAGACATTCCCGTGGTGTTCACGATTCACAACATGGGCTATCACGGACTTTTCCCCAGGGAAGTTCTCCAACGCGCGGGCATTCCACTGGGCGTATATCATCCCGCGGGGATGGAATTTTTCGGCAGCGTGAATTTCCTGAAGGGCGGGCTAATTTATTCGGATTATTTGACGACTGTCAGCAAAAAGTACGCGCAAGAGATTCAAACGCTCGAGTATGGTTACGGGCTGGACGGCGTCGTGCGAGGCCGCGCCGACCGGCTGATCGGTATCCTGAACGGCGTGGATTATTCCGTGTGGAGCCCGGACAAAGACAAACTGATCCCCATGAAGTATTCCGCGAAGGATATGAGCGGAAAGCACGTATGCAAGCAGGCCTTGCTGGAATTGTTCGGCATCGCGCCGGAGCACGCGGCTCGCCCGGTGATTGGAATTGTGTCGCGATTCGCGGATCAAAAGGGATTCGATCTGATTGCCGAGAAAGCGCTTGAGCTCATGAAAGAAGATGTCTCGCTCGTGGTGCTTGGGTCGGGCGACCGGAAGTATGAAGAACTTTTCTTGGCGCTGGCGAGTACCTTTCCGGGACGCGCCGGCGTGAAAATCGCATATGACAATGAGATTGCGCATAAGATCGAAGCCGGCGCCGACATGTTTCTGATGCCCTCGCGCTACGAACCTTGCGGCTTGAATCAGATCTACAGCTTGAAGTATGGTACGGTGCCGATTGTGAGAGCCACGGGAGGTCTGGACGATACCGTCGAGCCGTTCGACCTGGAGCATGGCACGGGAACAGGTTTCAAGTTTGCGGAGTATTCCGGGGCGGCGATGATGTACGCGATTCGGCAAGCATTGCATCATTGCACCGATGAGCGCATCTGGCGGCGCATCCAATTGAACGGAATGGCCAAGGATTTCTCCTGGAAGGGGCCGGCAGCGGAGTACGCGAAAGTGTACGAAGCGGCGCTGACCCTTCGGGGCGCAGGGCAGGCGTCACGAAACCAAATGCCTGTGGCAACATCTAATTAAACAGACGAAGGAGACAGAGACAGCGGCCTATCGGCAAGCTGTTGAGAACAAACAATATGGCTGACAATATCCAGACTGAAAAAATCCAAGCAGTGACGGATGGAAATTTTGAAGCAGAGGTGCTGACGGCAAGCAGCGCGCAGCCCGTGATGGTCGATTTCTGGGCGGAGTGGTGCCGGCCTTGCCACATGCTGGCGCCCACGGTGGCCGAAATTGCCCATGACTACGCCGGAAAACTGAAAGTGATGAAGCTGAACGTCGATGAAGCAACGAACTCGGCGGGGCGCTACAACATTCGCGGAATTCCGACGCTCCTGGTTTTCAAGAACGGACAAGTGGTCGAGCAGATCGTGGGCGCGGTCCCCAAGGATCAGATCACCAAGGCGCTGGACCGGCACATGGCGTAATTCGCCGGGTGCTTCGCGGCACGAAAAACGCAGCAAAAGGATAGGAAGATTGCTGGGGCATGTCGTACAGTTAAGTGCGGCGTGCCCTTTGGTTTTTGCGCATGCACGGAATTTCAGGAGCGTAGATTGGCTACAGCAGGGACAGCTGCAACGACCACGCGGAAAATAAAGCCATCGGACCATCCGCCGCTGCTCGCGGGAGAACGCGGGCCGATGGCCATATCGCGGCCCGGGCTGCACGAAACAGTGTTGAAGATTCTGAAACCGCTGCCGCGCGGAGTGATTCTGGATTGTCCTACGGGAGAGGGCGCGCTGGCGGAGGATTTGCTGGCAGAGGGATTTGATGTGCGCTGCTGCGACCTGTATTCAGAATTGTTCCGGTTGGATGGCGTAGAGATCAAGCGCGGCGATTTGGCGGGCACGCTGCCGTATGCGTCGGAGTCGTTTGACTACATCACCTCTCTCGACGGACTGGAACATATCGATTCGCCGCCACAGGCTTTTCGAGAATACCGGCGGCTGCTGAAACCGGGCGGGCACCTGATCATCAGCGTGCCTAACATTATGAATATCGAGGAGCGGCTGAAGTGGCTGCTATTTGGGTATACTTCGCATTTCAAGCCGCTTTCGGAACAGTTCAAAGCCAAGATTCATTACGATTGCGCGGGGAAGGACGAGATTTCTGTCCATGCTAATCCCATTGGTTACAACGAGCTGCGGTACTACCTCGAGAAAAACGGATTCGCGATTCAGGGCGTTTACCGTGACCGGATAAAAGGGAATCAGTGGTTGTATTGGCCGCTGGTAGCGTTTATACGCCTGCTGGCGAAGCTGACGCCGGAAAAGCGGCGTAAAGACCGCTGGACGGACGAGTTAGCGTCGGATCCGGTGCTGCTGGGCGGGAATACGATTATCATTCATTCTATCACTCTGTCATAGAATGACAGAATGATATGGACTCCGCAGAGAAGTGGTCCGAACTTGGGAGCTTCCGCGTGTATTCGTGTTGCCCCCCTACCCCCTATGTTTTTCATAAGTGTTGATTCTAAAGGCAGTTAAAGTCCTTTGTTTTGATGCATCTTTGCAAGTGTTGATTCTAAATAGCTTGCAATTTGCCGAGTCCGGACAAAGGTAGCTGATTTTAGCATACTCAGAATGATGGGGGATTCGCTTCTTAAGCCGAGGCGCCTACCCAAAAAAAGGCAGCCAGAGCTGCCGCAGTGCAAAATTCTTCCTGCCAACAATAGTAAACCCAGGAGGGAGTTCGTTCAAGAGACAAATTGGACTGAAAAAAGTGTACAGCGATCGCTTCTGGAATGACTGGGTTGCGCGACGAGAGAAGGGGAGGGCAAGGAGAGCTGCAGTCTCCGCTTCTTGCCTATCGTACTGCTCGCGCAGGATGACGCGCTCCTCTTGGAGAACTGGTCTCAGTTCTGGAAAAATGACGGTGAGAGTTGAGAGCCACAACGGCCTATCGCGAGGTTTAGCTTGGAAACGGTGAGATGCAATTTGTGTCGGTCGGAACGGCACACTGCCTTGTACGAAATGCCGGACCGCCTCTTTCCCGGCGACGAGTGCTTCACTGTAGTGGAGTGCAGCGAATGCGGGCTGGGGTTCGTGAATCCGAGGCCGACGATCACAGAGATTCAGAAATATTATCCGGCGGAATACTTCCAGGGTTCGCCGACGCGGGATCACGATCGATACTTGCGCCGGCGGTTCGCGGCCGAGGCGAAATATTTGGAGGAGTTGGAGAAGAGCGGCGGCCGGAAACGGTTGCTGGACGTAGGATGCGCGACGGGAGAATTTCCTGAGTTCATGGCGGCGCGAGGGTGGGACGTGGAAGGCGTGGAAGTTTCCGCAGCTTCGCAGCAAATCAAGGATTTCCGAGTTTATACGGAAGAGTTTCAAGATATCCCCGTGAACGAACCGACCTACGATGCCGTGACGGCATGGGCGGTTCTCGAACATGTGCACAATCCGATGGCGTACTTCCAGAAAGCTGCGCGCGTGCTCAAGGCAGGCGGGCTGTTTGTTTTTCTGGTGCCCAATTTCCAGAGCGCGGCTTCGCGACATCTTTTCTGTGAGGACGTGCCGCGGCACTTATATTTCTTCAAGCGAGAAACGGTCGGTCGCTATCTGGAAAGCACGGGATTCGCGCTAGTGAAGGAAGTGAACGGCCGAGACGTCTACAAAATGGCGCCGAACAACTGGCTGACATACATGGTGCGCACGCGTTTGCGCGGCCGCGAGTATACCTTTCGAGATGTCCCGCTGACGAGCAAGGAGTTCCGGCGCAAACATCACTTGCAGAGCGGAATCGCCGCGGCGGTGAAGTATGCGGCATATTCGCCTACATCGGTGATCGACCGGATGCTGTGGCCGATCATTGAGAGCGCCCAAATCCTGCGAAGAACTTATGGAATCAGCACCTACGAAGCGCGCAAGACGTGAGGAAGCTGCCGTAGCCCTTGCGAGCGAGCCTCGGAGGCTTCGCTTGGCCGAGTTTTGGCTCCAAGACGGGAAGCGTCAGGTGGTCTTACCGGTTAATAATAACAACTCTCCCCCTATGTTTTTTTATAAGTGTTCATTCCAAAGGCAGTTAAAGTCATTTATTTTGATGCACTTTTGCAAGTGTTGATCGTAAAGGATTTGCATTTCGTTGACGCGTTCACTTGCGGAGCGCGCTCCCTTGATGGCGTCAACGTAGTCGTTGATTTCCGGCTCGACCATAAAGCTCTTAGATAATCTCATAGCTTAGTTCGTGGAAAACAGCATATTACATTCGTAGGAATGCGCGCAGAGATTGTCAGGCGCCACGGCGCGCGAGTGGGCGAGGCAAGCCCCGCCCCTGCGGGTGCGGACGGCGGTGATTGACGCGCCTTGAAGGCCCGCCGCCACTGCACAGAAAGATTCCGACAAGACGAGATCGACCGTGGATTAGAATCGGACGATGAGAGTGCGGGAGATGACGGTGAAGCGGTGTCATTGGGCAACGAGTGAGTTGAATATTCCTTATCACGATGAGGAGTGGGGTGTGCCGGTGCACGACGACCGGAGGATCTTTGAATTTGTGATTTTGGAGGGGGCGCAGGCGGGGTTGAGCTGGGAGACGATTTTGAAGAAGCGGGCGCGGTATCGGGAGGTGTTTGACGGGTTCGATGCGGAGAAGGTGGCGCGGTACGACAAGAAAAAGGTGCGCGACCTTTTGAAGGATGCGGGGATTGTGCGGAACCGGTTGAAGATTGCGGCAACGATTTCGAATGCGCAGGCGTTTCTGAAGGTGCAGGAAGAGTTTGGGTCGTTTGACGCGTACATTTGGCGATTTGTGGGCGGTAAACCGAAGCAGAATGCTTGGAAGATGCACAAGCGCGTGCCGGCGAAAACGGCGGAATCGGATGCTATGAGCAAGGATTTGCAGAGGCGGGGGTTTCGGTTTGTGGGGTCGACGATTTGCTATGCGTTTATGCAGGCGACGGGGATGGTGAACGACCACCTGGTGGAGTGCTTTCGATACAACGTATTGCCCAGATAGCTAAGCGCATTTCGTATTTCATCCGGATTGTGTTGAGTGGGATAGGTGGCCTTTTGTGCGTTTAGTGTTAAAAGTTATTGTGACCCTCGCTGAGCAGCAGGCGCGCTTATGAATTCATTCCTTCAGGGATTCTTCCATATCGCGGCCTTGAGTTTTGGCATGGGGACAGTTGGCATTCTCCTGGCGTGCAATTGGTATCGAGTTGCACAATCGGAGAAGCTGGATTTGGGCGACGTTTTGGTTTTCGCAAAGATATTCTATGGCGTCGGCGGCGCCGCTTAGCCTTCTATGTTCTTTACATGATCCTTCAAAATTAGGGAACCGCGATGGCGCGTGGGTGGACGGCCTCGATATCGGAGAAACGCGCAAAGTCTTTGTGATTGAAAGTGAGAATGCGCTTCACTCCATGAATCCGCATCGAAGCTACCAGGCGCGCGTCATGAACTTGAATTCCGGATACGCCGTGAGTTACCAAGAGTCTGCGCTATTCTTCGTGAACAGCAAGATTGTCCGGAAGCAGGCGAAGCCTCTCTTCAAAGATCCGCGCGCGTTGGTCAGCTTTCTGAGGTGAAAGCCCGTAGCCGTTGCGGTCTGCGGGGCGGGTGCAGGCGTTCCAGAATTCGGCGACATTCTGGGACGTATAGCAAAGAACGCCTTCATTTCGGAGGATTGTGTCTGTCGCCGAGACGATAACAAGATAATCAGCGTGGGCTGGAGTGACCCAGCGGAGAAGAACATTGCTATCGACGAGGTACGGCGTCTCTGCCATCTAGCCGATCCTCATAGAAAGATTCGCGGGAGAAACTCTCGGTTGGTGGATTGGGAAGTTTTTCGGAACCTTCAGCCATGGAGTCGAGCATCCGATGAAATTCGTCGACACTGAGCTTGCCATCGGGCAAAGGACTGCGCGTCAGCGCTTCATTGAGCAGGCGTTCAGCTAATGTCTCCAAAGGCAGCCCCTGAGCGCGAGCCTCGGCGAGAAGACGGGCTTCTGTTTCGGGTCTGAGGTCAACGCGAATGGTCATCGTGGTATTTCTCTTTCCAATAGATTAAACGCGTTCTGACCGAAATACTAGCAGCGGCCGAATGGTCGGTTGCTTGCGTTGAGGGCGGGGCGAGCTTACGATAAGAACCTGCCGTTTCTTGGTGAATTCCAAAGCAGTTTAGATGAAGTGATTGCGAAGGCGATGGGGTGTGGTTCGGGAAGGGGAAAAGAGAACAGGCAGGAGTGCCTGTTCTACCCGGAGAAAGGCGAAGAATGAAATCGGTGGTGGTGGTGGGCGCGCAGTGGGGTGATGAAGGCAAAGGCAAGGTGGTGGATTACCTTGCGGGGTCGTTTGATTATATTGCGCGCGTGGCGGGCGGGCACAATGCGGGGCATACGGTCATTATTGGGAAGGACCGGTATGTGTTGCAGTTGATTCCGTGCGGGATTTTGCGGCCGAAGCAGCAGGCGGTAATTGGGACGGGCGTGGTGGTGGATCCGGCGGCTTTGGTGGCGGAGATCGAGACTTTGGCGAAGGCGGGGATCGACGTGAAGGGGCGGTTGCACATTAGCAATCGTGCGCATCTGATTTTTCCGTATCACCGGGAGCTGGACAAAGCCGCGGAAGGCGCGAGAGGCGCGGACAAAATCGGGACGACGTCGCGCGGGATCGGGCCGGCATACGAAGACAAAATGGCCAGGCGCGGTTTGCGCATGTGCGATTTGTTGGAGCCGGAATTGTTTCGGAAGAAGGCGGCGCGTGTGGTGGCGGAGAAGAACCGGTTAGCGAAAGGGGCGTACGGGGCGGATGTTGATTTTTCGCATGAGGTGGAAGCGACGCTGAAGCTGGGCGAAAAAATTCGCGGATATATTTGCGATACGGCGGAACTGGTGAATCGGGCGCTGGATGAGGGTAAGTCGGTGTTGTTTGAGGGCGCGCAGGGGACGATGCTGGACATCGATCATGGGACGTACCCGTATGTGACGTCGTCGAGCGCGATTTCCGGCGGCGCAACGACAGGCGTGGGAGTGCCGCCGACAAAAATCAAGAACGTGCTGGGAATTTCAAAGGCTTATACGACGCGCGTGGGCGGCGGGCCATTTCCGACAGAGATGCCGGAGTTGGAGGCGAAAGAAGTTCGCGAGCGGGGCAAAGAGTTTGGAGCGGTGACCGGGCGCGCGAGACGGTGCGGGTGGCTGGACTTGATGGTGCTGCGATACGCGAAGATGATTAACGGGATTGATTCGATGGTGGTGACGAAACTGGATGTCTTTGATACGCAGCGCGAGATTCAAGTGTGCGTGGGATATAAGTACAAGGGCAAAACGCTGAAAGAGATGCCCGCGCTGGCGGAAGAGTACGAGCAGGTGACGCCGGAATATAAGACGCTGCCGGGGTGGTGCGAGACGACGTACGGAGTGAAGGATGGAGCGAAATTGCCGAAGGCGGCGATGGATTATTTGCGATTCATTGGAGATTTTTTGCAGGTGGAGATTGGGATGATCTCTACCGGGCCAGAGCGGGATGCGACGATTGTGCCGGCGGGGACTTTGTTGGCGCGGTGGCTCTGAGGGATCGGTCCGAGATTAGGCGCGTGGGACTTTTGACAGGGAGTTCACAGAGAAGACGAAGAGAAGGCTTAGAGAAATAATCACCGATGCTCACATACGAGCAAGCACGTCAGAGAGTCATCGAACAAATTGGGGAGAAGAAGGGGCCGCGCGGGACGGAGCAGGTGCGCGTGGGCGAGGCGCTGGGGTATGTGCTGGCGCAAGAGGTGAAGACCGACCGCGAGTACCCGCCTTTTAATCGAGCGACGCGGGATGGATACGCGGTGTTTGCGGCGGATGCGAAGGCGGGAGCGACGCTGAAGTGCACGGGGGAAATTAAGGCCGGGGACCGCGTCACGAAGGAGTTGTGGGCGGAGACTTGCGTGCAGATTATGACGGGGGCGGCGGTGCCGTCGGGCGCGGACGCCGTGGTGATGATCGAGCACACAAAGCGCGATGGCGATGAAGTGCGGTTCGAACGAGCGGCAGCGACAGGACAAAATTTTGTGCCGCGTGGGAGCGAAGCGCGCGCGGGACAGACGCTGCTGACGCCGGGGATGCGGCTGGGTTATGCAGAGCTTGCGCTAGCGGCGCAGGTGGGCGCGGCGGAACTGAAGTGCGCGCAGAAGCCGCGCGTGGCGATTCTTTCGACGGGCGACGAGATTGTGCCGGTGGACAGTATTCCCGGGCGATTCCAGATTCGCAACAGCAACAGTGTTTCGCTTGCAGCGCAGGTGCGACTGGCTGGCGGGAGGCCTGTTTTGCTTGGAAACGCGATGGACCGCGAAGATGATTTGTCGTCGAAGATTCGGCGCGGGTTGCAGGAGGATTTGCTGGTTTTGTCGGGCGGCGTGTCGATGGGGAAGTACGATTTGGTCGAGAAGGTGTTGCGAGAGATGAAGGCGGAATTTTATTTTGATGCCGTGGCAATACGGCCGGGAAAACCGGCGGTGTTTGGGAAGTGCGGGGAGAAATTTGTTTTCGGGTTGCCGGGGAATCCGGTGTCGACAATGGTTACGTTTGAATTGTTTGTGGCGCCGGCGGTGGATTTGCTGAGTGGAGCGGAAGCGCGAGCGTTGCCGATTGTGGAGGCGCGATTGGGCGAGGCGTTGGAAGAAAAACCGGGCGTGACGCATTTTCTGCCGGCGCGCATGGAAGGGCAAGGCGCGAATCTGGAAGTTACGGCGTTGAAGTGGCAGGGATCGGGGGATGTGGCGGCGCTGGCGAAGGCGAATTGTTTTGTCGTGGTGCCGGTGGAGACGGAGAAGATTGAAACGGGAGAGAAAGTAAGCGTGTTGTTGCGGAGGGAATTGCTTTGAATGAGGCGCACTGGGTAGAGGAAGTAAACGACCAAGAAAAGGACGAAGAAAAAACTTTACACAGAGGTCGCAGAGGCACAGCGGCCACAGAGAAGAAAAGACGGAAGGCGGATTGAGGGATTGAGGAAGTTGTCACACTACGATAGCAGAGGCGAAGTGAGGATGGTGGACGTGTCGGAGAAGGCGGCGACGACACGGACGGCGGTGGCGCGGGGATTTGTGAAGATGAAGCCCGCGGTGGTGCGGGAAGTTAGGCGGCTGAGGAATCCGAAAGGGAACCCGCTGGAAGTTGCGCGGATAGCGGGAATTGCGGCGGCGAAGAGGACGGCGGAGTGGATACCTCTTTGTCATCCGCTGCCTTTGACGCACATTGATGTGACTGCGCGGCTGTGCCAAAATGGCGTTGAAGTTCGCTCCGAAGTTACGGCGACGGCCCAGACAGGGGTCGAAATGGAAGCGTTGGTCGCCGTTGCTGCCGCGGCCCTCACGGTCTACGACATGTGCAAAGCTCTCGATAAAGGGATGGAAATCAGCAGGATAGTTCTCGTCAAGAAGACGGGCGGGAAGAGCGGTGACTTTTTTCGGGAAGTGAGTGTTGTGGGCGATCAGAAGAAAATTAACCGGAGGCGGGGTCGATGACCGCGGCGAGCGGCAAAACCGTCAAGTTGTTGGTGGCGGACGACAATCCGCTGGTGCGGGATCTGATTGTTAAAGGGATGGAGCCGTTTTGCGAAATTGAGACGGCGGCCGACGGCGCGGATGCGTTGCTGAAAGTGATTGATACTCCCCCTGATGTGATTCTGTGCGACTACAAAATGCCGGGGCTCGACGGGCGCCAGCTTTTCGAAAAGTTGCGCGGGCGCGAGGCGACGCGGCATATTCCGTTTTTGTTCATGGCCAGCCGGGCGGATATTGAGGAGCGGCTGCGGCCGCTGGTGGATGGCGTTGAGGATTTTGTGACGAAGCCGTTTCTCGTGAAGGATTTGGTGCGCATCGCGAAGAAAGTTGTGGATCGGCTGCACCTGGAGAAATTGCAGAAGCGCGCATCGCGGCCGGGCGTAATTCAAGGGCGCCTGGAAGAGATGAGCATGATCGACCTGATGCAATCGCTGGAGATGGGGCAGAAGTCGTGCCGGTTGGTGGTGCAGCATAATGGCGAACAGGGCGAGCTGTTTTTTGCGAATGGACAATGCCGCGACGCAAAGATTGGACAAGTTGAAGGCGATGACGCGGTCTACCGCGTGGTGCTGTGGACGGAAGGCGAATTCGAGATTGATTTCAACGCGGCGAACGCCTCGACGCGCACGACGACAACGCGGAACACGACCGGCCTGTTGATGGAAGCGATGCGGCTGATGGACGAAGCTAACCGCGACACCGTGGAAACGAAGTAGCCCCCCTGATGCGCGTCGCAGTGCTCACCATAAGCGATACAGTGTCAAGAGGGGAACGCGAAGATATTTCTGGCCCCGCAGTGGTGGCTGTGTGTCGAGGATTGGGCTGGGAAGTGATATTGGTGCTGTGCGTTTCTGATGATCCTGCAAATATTCGCGAGCAGCTACGTGAACTGGCAGACTCTGCGCGCGTGGACGTAATACTGACGACCGGCGGTACAGGAATTGGGCCGCGCGATAATACGCCGGAATCGACGGAAGCGGTCGCGGACCGCATCGTTCCGGGAATCGGGGAAGAAATGCGGCGCAAGGGAGCAGAACGGACGCCAACCGCCGTGCTTTCGCGAGGAATGGCTGCGGTGCGTTCGAAGACGCTCATTGTAAATCTGCCGGGAAGTCCGAAGGGCGCGTCGGAGTCGCTGGACGCCGTCGCGCATCTCTTGCCGCATGCTGTGCACGTGTTGAACGGCGCGCGGCACGATTAGACGCCCTTTTGCTGTATATCCCTTCCTGCTCATCCATTTCCGCCTAAACATGATTCTTGGGTTGACCGAAGGGCTGTTCGCGTCAACAATGTTTGCACCATGACACAAAAGCTAACGGACAAGAAACTGGCGGTTTTGGGAACGGGTAAGCTTGGCGGGATTTTGCTGCGCGCGTACTTGAAGCAAGGGCTGTTTTCCGCGAAGCGCGTGACGGCGACGGTGAAGCACAGCGAGAAGGCCGCGGCGCTGGCGAAAGACCTTGGAGTGGCGGCGACAACGGAGAATCGGAAAGCAGTGCACGGGGCGGACATCGTGCTGCTGGGCGTAAAGCCACAGGTCGTGGGCGCCGTGCTGGAGGAAATCGCTCCGGAGTTGAGCGAAAAAACTCTGGTGATTTCCATGGCGGCTTCCGTGCCGACGAGCTACATCGAACAGCACGTGGGCGGGAATGTGCCGGTAGTTCGCGCCATGCCTAACACCTGCTCCGCGGTGGGATGCGGGATGACGGGCATTTGCCGCGGCGCGCACGCCAGCGCGGAACACCTCGAGATGGCGCGAGCAATGTTTGACGCGGTGGGGCGCACGGTTGTTGTCGATGAGAAGAACATGGACGCAGTAACGGGGCTTTCAGCCAGCGGGCCGGCGTTCGCGTACATAATTTTGGAGTCGTTTGCGGAGGCCGGCGTGAAAGTGGGTTTGCCGCGCGACGTGTCGACGCTGCTTGCGGCGCAGATGATGAAGGGCGCGGCGAGCGTGGTGCTCGAGACGGGCGATCACCCGGCGCTCTTGAAAGATGCGGTCACGACGCCGGCGGGCTGTACGATTGACGGAATCCTGGAGCTGGAAGAAGGCAAGCTGCGCGTCACGCTCATCAAAGCCGTGGTGAAAGCTACACAGCGGGCGGGAGAACTGCTGTTCGAAAAGTAGCGCCAAAGCCGCCGCGGCTGCGGACTTGGAGTTCTAACCTCAACAATCCTTCCAAATGATCCATTCCCTTATCGACGGCGCGCGCGGCTTTCTCAGCGGAGATGGAGCGCTCATTCTCCCGGAGATGGAGCTAGTCCTTTTTGCCTGCGGGATTCTGGTGGTCGACCGCTGGTTGTCGTCGAACGAAAAGCACTGGAGCGCTCTGCTTGCGCTGGGAGGGACGGCTTTCAGCAGTTTTACCCTTTATGTGCAGCACGGAAAGATGCAAGCGCTGCGCGAAGCGAATCCTGCGTCGCCCGGACTTCTGGGTCTTCATCAAAGCGTGCTGGTTGATCCTTTCTTTCTTTTCTTTGCCGCGCTTTTTTTGGCGGCCACTGCGCTGATCGTTTTGCCATCAGTACGCTATCTGGAACTAGAGGAAGAAGGGCGCGGGGCGTACTACGCGCTGCTGTTGTTTGCCTGCGTGGGCATGATGCTGATGGTTACCGGCGTCGATTTGATCGTCGTGCTGTTGGGCCTGGTAGTCATGGGGCTGAGCTGTTATCTGCTTACGCAGTTTTCAAGCGACGAGCAGCAGGCGGCAGCCGCGGGGAGAAAATACGCTCTCTTCTGGGCATGCAGTGCGGTTGCGCTGGGAGCTGGTTTCTTGCTTCTGTACGGGCTCTTTCAAACGACAAACCTCGGGAGGATCGGCGCGATCCTCGAAGTGCGCCTCGACAACGGCGTGCCATTCGGCGGCCTAACAAACTGGCATGCGGCGTTGGCGCTCGGGTTGCTCGCTGTGGGCGCGTTCCTTTTAATCGATGTTGCGCCGCTTCATTGGTTCGCCCCGGGCATTTGCGAATCGGCTCCCACACCGATTGCGGCCTTCATAAGCACCGCCGCGAAGATGGCAGGTTTCGCATTGCTCTTGAGATTTTTTTCTTTTTTGTTTGTGTTTGCACATGAGAAGTGGATTCACGTGTGGGGCGGCGCGGCAATCGTATCGCTCCTGTGGGGAAACATCGCGGCGCTGCGGCAGACCAAGGTGAAGCGGCTGCTCGCCTACGGTGCCGTTGCCCACACGGGATTTATTCTGCTCGGGCTGGTCGCGGGAAATGAGGCCGGCTTTAGCGGCATGATGTACTACCTGGGCGTCTACGTTTTCATGACGGCCGGCGCGTTTGGGATTTTGATTTTTTTGGAGCAGCGCGGCGGCGGCTCAACAAAGCTGGGCGACTTGGATGGCTTATACCAGAGAAGCCCCGCTGCGGCGCTGCTCCTGCTCGTTTTCATGATGTCGCTCGCGGGGATTCCGCCGACGGCGGGCTTCGCGGCAAAATATTACATCGTCAAAGCGGTGTTCGCTGCGCCGCATCCTGAACTCGCGGTGTTTGCAATCATCAATGCGCTGGCCGGAGCCTTTTACTACGGGCGCGTCGCGGCGCATGCCTGGAAAAAACCGGCTGCCGATGCGCCGCCGTTCGAAGCACCCACACTGGCCATAACCAGCGGCCAAACCGTAGCGCTCACGGCAGCCGTATTTGTGTCGCTCGCCGCGGGGCTGTATCCTGAACCGTTCCTGCGCATGGCGCGCTACGCCTTTGGACAATAAGCCTACCGAGACCGGACCGCATTTGCCTTCCACGGGAAAGGGCCGGTCTGTTGCAAACCAAGCGGCGCTGGCGATGGAGCTTCCCTTCACCCTTGCAGGCGCCTTGGCAGTGGGCGTGGCGCTGGGTTATTTTCTGGACCGTTGGCTGCACACGAAACCTATTCTGATGCTGGTGTTAGGCGCGCTAGGGTTCGCAGCGGGAGTGCGAGAGGTTCTGAGGCGTGTGCCAGGAAACGGCGATGGAAAGCCCTGAGCGTGCCGAAAACGTACCAGAGTCGCCGGCGCCTGCTGCGCAGGGACACGTCACCGAGGACCGCATCGGCTGGCTGACATTGGTGGTTGGTTTTTCAGCCGCGGCGGTTACTGGGGGGGCCGGCCGCTGGCAGTGGGCCAAGGGGTTAGCCCTAGGTACGATTCTGGGCTGGCTGAATTTCCGCCTGCTTCGACGGGGGTTGGACGCCCTGGTCGCTCTTTCCATGGAACAGACCGGCGGCGCGATGGCCCGGACGCCCCAGGTAGCGTTCCTGCTCGCGATGCTCCGCTACGGCTTGATAGCCGTCTGCGTGTATGTTATTTTTGAACGTCTTAGAGTTCCTCTTGCAAGCGTGCTGGTGGGGTTGTGTGCTTTAGGGGCCGCAGCCATTGCGGCAAGTGTATACGAAATCTTGCGCCCAGACGGATGAACGAGAGGCGCATTTGAGGCCTTTGGAACGATGGAACAACACGTAAGTTGGATCACCCAAGTCGTGAATCAGCTCCTCGGGCGCTTCGCCCTGGCTTTGCTTTCCGCGCTGCATATCCAGCCGAGCCAACCTAATACGCCCATTCCGGAGCACGTCGTGATGGGGCTCCTCGTGCTACTGGTGGTCACGCTGTTAGCTCTTTTCCTGAAGTCGCGCCTCTCTGTAGAACGCCCAGGTACAACGCAGCAGATCGCCGAGCTGATAATCACGAATCCTCTTGAATTTGGGATTAGGGATCTCCTGGATGAGAACATCGCTCATGGCGCGCGCGAATACATCTCGATGATCGGGACCATCGCCATTTTTGTACTGTTTGCCAATCTCTTTGGCATGTTTCCATTCCTCACCGCTCCGACCGGTCACGTATCTGTTCCTCTTGCTTGCGCCATACTCGTGTTTATCTATTTTAATTGGCAAGGGGTCCGTCGCCTCGGAGGATTGGGTTATTTGAAGTCCTTCACCGCGGGCGTACACTGGCTGCTTGCCATTTTGATCTTTCCGGTCGAGATTATCAGCACGACGGCGCGCCTGTTATCCCTCACTGTTCGTCTCTGGGCCAACATGTTCGCCAGCGACCTGATTTACACGATTTTTCTAGGCTTGCTGGCTGGCGGCACAGCCTGGGGTTGGGAGAAATCGCATGTGCTCGGCGCGATCCTGGCCGTGTTTCCCGTTCTCATTCCGGTGCTGTTCATCGGGCTGCACATTTTTGTTTCCTTCATTCAGGCCTACGTTTTTACCGTTCTGCCGGCCGTCTATCTTGGACTGGCTACGGCGGAAGAACACTAATCGACATTTGCTGGCAAGATGTCGCCGGCGATTTGCCGCTCCAGTGTGAGCCCGGCTGCACGGTGTCCGGGAACCACCTCCTGGCGGCAATCAAAAGGAGGAAGTGATGAAGAAGTGGAGCGTATGGTTGACGATGCTCGCGGGCGTCATACTCTTCGCGCCGGCGGCATTTGCGCAGCAGGGCGCGGAAGTCGTTAACGGCAACGGGAGAGGATTGCTTGGGCTTGCAGTAGGGCTCGGCATGGGCATCGCGGCGTTTGGCTGCGGCCTCGGACAGGGCCGCATCGCCGGGTCCGCATGTGAAGGAATTGCGCGCAATCCGGGCGCGGCGGGGCCGATTCGCGCCTCGATGATTCTGGGTCTCGTGTTCGTCGAGACTTTGGTGTTGTTCACCCTCGCGATGATCGCATTGAAAGTGTAGATTTTGAGCACCCCAATTTGAAACGGCCCGGAGGCATGAGCTTCCGGGCCGTTTTGTTTTTTGAGAGCGGAAGGGTCGGACGGAGTCAAGCGTGGAAAGATGGCCCAGATGTCCGAGAGGCCAATCGTCAACGATTCAGCAGGTTCGCCTGGAGCAGGTAATTCAGAATCTTGCTGGGGAATAGTCCGAAGTAAACGGCGCTGAACGCCGTGAGGGCCAGGACGACGTTGACCGACAGGGGGAAGCGGGCGGGGGCGGTCGCCGTGATTTCCGCGCTCGGCTCGCGCATATACATTACGACGATTAGGCGAATGTAATAGTAGGCGCCGATGACGCTGTTGATGGCCATGATCACGGCCAGCCAGATAAGATGCGAATCGATGGCGGCCTTGAAAATGTAGAATTTGCCGAGGAAGCCGGCGGTGACGGGCAGGCCGAGAAGCGAAAGCAAGAAAAGCGAGAAAATGGCAGCAACCCAAGGCTGGCGTTCGCCGAGGCCGGCGAAGTCGTCGAGCTGGAGGTGCTTCTCGCCGGCGCCGCCGAATTGAGAAACGATCGTGAACGCGCCGACTTTCACGAGCGCATAGGTCAGCAGATAAAAGAGCACAGCCGTGTAAGCTGGACTCGCGCCGATTTCCCGATCTGCAGAGAGACGCGTGACGGCGGCAAAAGCCACCAGGATGTAGCCCGCGTGCGCGATCGAGCTATAGGCCAGCAGGCGCTTGACGTTGGTCTGCAGGAGCGCGCCAAGATTTCCCGCGAACATCGTGAGGACGGCGAGCATCCAGAAGGCCCAGAACCAGAATTGCGTGGCGGCGTGAACGTCCGCAAAGATGCGGAGGAGCAAGGCGAAGGCCGCGGCTTTCGGTCCCGCGGAAAAGAGTGCGGTGACGGGCGTCGGCGCGCCTTCGTAGACGTCCGGTGTCCAAATCTGGAAAGGCGCGGCGGCGACTTTGAACCCGAGGCCGATAAGAATTAGCGCGAGCCCAAGTTTCAAGAGGTTGCTGGTGGGATCGGCGGCGTCCATTTTCAGCAGATTCGTGGTGCCGGTAACCCCGTAGACGAGCGCGATGCCGTAAAGAAAAAAGGCCGTGGCAAAAGAGCCGAGCAAGAAATATTTCATCGAGGATTCGCTGGACTTCAGCGAATCGCGGCGGTACCCGGCGAGGATATAGCTGGAGATGGAGCTCAACTCGAGACCGATGAAGGCGGTAAGCAGCTCTTGTGCGGAGGCGAGGACGCCCATTCCGGCAGTGGCGAAGAGGACGAGAGCGTAGAACTCCGCGTCGGCAAGCCGTTCGCGCTCGAGATAAGGAGCCGCGGCGAGAATTACGAGGACGGCGACGAGGCCGATGAGGTGACTGAAGAAAACGCTGAAAGGATCGGCGGCGACAAGGCCGGAGAACGCGGCGCCAGGATTATGCACCGCATAAAAATTGCCGGCGATGCCGGCGAGCGCTCCGAAAACCGCGACGGACGTGAGAGCGCGGCGGCTGCTGACAAACGGCTGGAGCAGCATCAGGAGCGCGCCAAAACCGCACCAAATAAGTTCCGGCAAAACGCGAAGCAGGTCTGAAGTGCTGGGAAACATTTAGCGGGTTCCGAGCCTTTCGACGGAGTTTTGTTTTTGGGACGCGCTTGCACCAGCCCGGGAGGCTGCCGCATGGACGGGCTGTGAAGCGGCAGGCGCGGGCTTTGCTGGCACGACGGCCTCATAGGCGCGCTGCGGGCGAGTCATTTGGTCGAGAACGGACTGGCTGGCCGCCGCTGTGCGGCCGGTTATAAATGTTGAGCCAAGTCCCATCCAGAGGATGATCACCGCCATGGTCGCGAGAATCACCCGCTCGCGCGTGGAAACGTCAGAAAGCGTGCGGTTTTTCTCGACCGTGACTTCGCCGAAGAAGACCTGCTGGTAAGACCACAGCAAGTAGCAAGCGGACAGGATCACGCCAAATGCGGCCCAGGCAGCCCAGTCCCAATGGACTTGATAGGTGCCGAGCAGGATCAGAAATTCGCCGACGAAGCCATTGAGCATGGGCAATCCGAGCGAAGAGAGCGCGACAAACAAGAAGAAGGCCGCGAGGCGTGGCACGGGCGTGGCCAAACCGCCGAATTGGGACATCTCAAAGGTGTGGCGGCGGTCATAGAGCATGCCGACGAGCAAGAAGAGCCCGCCGGTGGAGACGCCGTGAGAGAGCATTTGGAAAACCGCGCCCTGCATGGAAACAATGTGGAAGGCGAAGATGCCGAGGACGACAAAACCCAAGTGGCTGATGCTGGAATAGGCGACGAGCTTTTTGAGGTTGGGCTGGACGAGAGCAACCAGCGCGCCGTAAATGATGCCGATGATCGCGAGCACCGCAATCGCCGGCGCGAAACGGCGCGAGGCATCCGGGAAAAGCGGCAGACAGAAGCGAATCATACCGTACGTACCCATTTTCAGCAGGACGCCGGCGAGCATCACGGAACCGGCCGTGGGCGCTTCGACGTGTGCATCGGGCAGCCAGGTATGAAACGGGAAGAGCGGAACCTTAATGGCGAAGGCCACGAAGAAAGCAAGGAAGAGAAGCGTCTCCGTACGCGGCGGAAGAACGAGAGTGCCGGACTGGAGCATTTGCTGAATGTACGGAAGGTCGAACGTGCCGGTGACGTTGTAGAGCCAGAGGATGCCGACGAGCATGAGGATCGAGCCGGCCATCGTATAGAGGATGAATTTGACGGCGGCGTAAATGCGGCGCTCGTGGCCCCAGATGCCGATGAGAAAGTACATTGGAATGAGCATGACTTCCCAGAAGAGGAAGAAGAGAAAAAGGTCCAGCGAGAGGAAGACGCCCACGACGCCGACTTCCAGAAGCAGAATCATGACGAAAAATTCTTTGACGCGCTTCCCGATGCTATTCCAGGAACAGAGGATGGAGACGACGGTGAGAAACGTCGTCAAGATGACGAGGAAGAGGCTGATGCCGTCCGCGCCGAGATGATAGTTGATGTAGGTTTCCGGCGCCGCGCCATGCGGCCCGAGCGTGATCCATTGATGAAATTCCTCGAGCTTGTAGCCGGTCGTCCCGAGCGGGACGCCGCGCAACAGCCACCAGAGCGAGAGAATAAATTCGGCGAGAGAAACGGCAAACGCCAGCCGCCGAATCCATTCATGGTCATCGCTACGAAGGAACAGCAATGCAAGAGCGCCGAACGCGGGCAGGAAGATCAGAATCGAGAGCAGCGGTCCGGCAGGCATTAGCGCACCATCCCAGAGACCGGCGCAGCTGCGGGCCAGAAGAAGATCACGGCGATGACCAGAAGCGCGCCGATGACGACCCACACGGCGTAGCTGCGCGTGTTGCCGGACTGCGTGTGGCGCACGGTATCGCCGATAGAAGTGGCGGTGCTCGCGATGCCGTTTACGGTGCCGTCGATGCCGATGACGTCGATGAATTTCCAGAGGACATTCGTCGAAACCCACATCAGCGGCTTCACCACCACAGCGGCGTAGAACTCATCGACATAATATTTGTTCAGCAATGTGGTGTAAGCGCCGTGCATGGATTTGGCGAGGGCCTCGGCCTTGCCAGGCCGGCTGATGTAGAGCCAGAAAGCGATGCCGAATCCGATAAGAGCGGTGAGGACAGCGACTCCGGCGAGCGGCAGCTCGAGAGCATGGGCCGCGGCTTCCGTGGTGGCTGATTCGCCGCCGCCAAAGACGGGCGCTAGGAAATTCGAGAAGTAGTCCGGGCCGCCCCAGAAGGAGGGAAGCGCGAACCATCCGCCGAAAATCGAGAGCACGCCGAGAATCACGAGCGAGCCAAGCATGCTCCACGGCGATTCATGGACGTGTACGTGATGCTCGTCGTAGCGTGGCTTGCCGAAAAAGGTGAGGAAGATGAGCCGGAACATGTAGAAGGAGGTCAGCAACGCGGCAAACAGACCGACCGCATAAAGAGTGTGCCCGGTGCCCGCGCCGCCGTTCTCGCTTTGGAACGACGCGAGCAGAATTGCGTCTTTGCTGAAGAAACCGGCGAAGAGCGGAGCACCGGTGATCGCCAGCGTCGCAGTCAGCATCGTGATGTACGTCCATTTGATTCTCTTGCTGAGCCCGCCCATGTGGCGCATATCCTGCTCGCCGCCCATGGCGTGGATCACGCTGCCCGCCGCAAGGAAGAGAAGCGCTTTGAAGAACGCATGCGTCATCAGATGGAAGATGCCCGCCGAAAAAGCGCCAACGCCGCATGCGAGAAACATGTAGCCAAGCTGGCTGACGGTGGAATAGGCAAGAACTTTCTTGATGTCAGTTTGCACCAAGCCGATGCTTGCGGCGAAGATCGCGGTTGCACAGCCGACGATGGCGACCACCAGCATGGCCGTCGGCGCATGCGTGAAAAGAACGTGCGAGCGGGCGACGACGTAAACGCCAGCAGTGACCATAGTTGCCGCGTGGATCAATGCGCTCACCGGCGTGGGGCCCTCCATCGCGTCCGGCAGCCAGACATACAGAGGAAGCTGCGCGGATTTACCCGTAGCGCCCATGAAGAGCAGGAGGCATACGGCCGTCAAGATCCCGAGGTGTCCCATCGCGTCCGGCTGCATCGGCGCGGCCTTTGCGAAAACAGTCACGAAATCGAGTGTCCCGAAAGTGCGGAAGAGAAGAAACATCCCCAGCATGAAACCGAAGTCACCGATGCGATTGACGATGAACGCTTTTTTGCCCGCGTCAGAGGCCGACTTTTTCAGGAAATAGAAACCGATAAGCAGATAGCTGCACAGGCCGACGCCTTCCCACCCGACGAAGAGCAGCACATAGTTCGCCGCCATCACCAGTATGAGCATGAAAAACATGAACAGGTTGAGGTAAGAGAAGAAGCGGTAGTAGCCGCCTTCGTGCGCCATGTAACCGGTCGAGTAGATGTGGATAAGGAAGCCCACGCCGGTAACGACCATAAGCATGACTATGGTGAGCTGATCGATTTGCAGGTCGAAGCCCGCACGGAAATTGCCTGCCGCAATCCACGTAAAATATTTCTGCACCCAGGGAATTTGGGCGGGCGCGAGCTGCATAAATTCGCGAACGGCCTCGACTGCGAAAAGGAACGAGAGTCCAGTCGCGCCGAGCGCCACGCTATTGACGATTTTGTTCGACCACTTGCGGCCCAGCAGGCCGTTGACGGCCGAGCCGAGCAACGGCAGCAGCGGAATGATCCACAGATGATCGAGTATGGGCATTAGAGTTTGAGCAAATCCACGCGCTCGACGTTCAGAGATTGCCGGTTGCGCGCCGTAAGAATGATGATTCCCAGCCCGACAGCCGCTTCTGCCGCCGCCACCACGATCACGAACAAAACGAATACCTGGCCATCCGATTGGTGACTGGCCTGGCTAAAAGCCACAAAAGCCAGATTGACGGCGTTCAGCATCAATTCGATGGACATGAAAATCGTGATGACGTTGCGCTTAAAGATGAAAGCCACAACGCCGAGGCCGAAGAGAACGGCGCTGAGAATCAGGTAGTAGCTCGTCGGGACCATCTTCAGCTTTTCTCCCGCTGCGCCAGAACAATTGCGCCCAGTATCGCCACGAGAATCAGAAATGAAGTCAGCTCGAAGGGATAAACGAATTCCCGGAAGAGCATCATGGAAATTTCTTTCGTAGAGGCCAGTGTGCCGGATTGTAAACCCGCTTCGGCGCTCGCGTTCGAGCGCGCGATAACCACGGCTAGAAAGCCGAGCAAAGCGACCGCCAGCGGAATGCCCGCGATACCCGCAAGTTTCGAAACATTCGTGCGCTCTTCCACGCCGGCATTCAACAGCATGATGACGAACACGAAAAGCACCATGATGGCGCCGCCGTAGACGATGATCTGCACCGCGGCAACGAATTCCGCGCCCATCAGGAGATAAAGCCCCGCGAGAGCGATCATCACCACGATGAGCGAAAGCGCGCTGTGAATCGGATGGCGCTGCAAGATAAGGCTAAGCGCTCCAAGCACCGCCAGCGCCGCCAGCACGAAGAAAATCGCGAGTTGCGGCGTCACTTCACACCCCGTATCAAGATGACGAATGCGGTGATCACCACGTTCGCAATCGAAACCGGCAGCAGTAATTTCCAGCCAAACGACATGAGCTGGTCATAGCGAAATCGCGGAAGCGTGCCGCGCATCCAGACGTACACGAAGAGAAAAACAAAAATCTTCGCGAGCAGCCAGAACGGCCCTTGAATAAACTCATTCACCGGCGGGAAAAGAATGAGCACAGCGCCGATCGCGGTAATGGCCGTCCCCAGGCCGGGAAGAATGATCCGGCCAAAAATCGTTTCGTAGCGGATCCCGTCCCAAATCACCCACAACCCAAACGGAATCAAAATCACGGACGGCAAATAATGCGTGAACGTCCAGCTAGCGGGAAAAGGAGACAGCCATCCGCCGAAGAACATAATCGCGCAGAGGCACGAGACGGTGATCATGCTCGTGTATTCGGCGATGAAGAACATCGCGAATTTGAAGCTTGCATATTCGGTATGAAAACCGGCCACGAGTTCGGATTCCGCTTCGGGAAGGTCAAACGGCACGCGGTTGGTTTCCGCCACCGCTGCGACAAAAAAGCAGAAAAATCCCAGAATTTGCGGCCAAACGTTCCAGCCAAGGATGCCGAGCTCCGGATGGTGCGCCTGCGCGTTGATGATGTCGCGCAGGTTGAAGCTGCCCGCGAGAAGGAGCACGCCGACAACCGACATGGTCAATGCAAGCTCATAGCTCACCATTTGCGCCGAGCTGCGCAGTCCGCCGAGCAGCGGATACTTGCTGTTTGAAGACCAGCCGGCCAGCGCCACGCCGTAAACGCTGAGCGCTGTTATCGCAAACAGCGCGAGAATTCCAATGTTCAGGTTCGCGATCCCGAGATAGACCTTCTGCCCCCAGATGGTCCACGGCAACGGGTCCGGCCCAAATGGGATAATGGCGATCGAGGTAAGCGCGAGCGCCAGCGCCATGAGCGGCGCAAGGAAATAAGTGAACTTATCCACTCCTGCGGGTGTCGGATCTTCTTTCAAAAGAAACTTCGCGCCGTCAGCCAAAGGCTGCAGCAAACCGTGCGGCCCGACGCGATGCGGTCCCCAACGCGATTGCATGTGCGCCACGACTTTGCGTTCGAACCAAGTCAAATAGGCATTGACGGTCAAAACGATGAAAAGCAGCAGCGCAATTTTTACAAGAGAGATGATGATCGTGGCGTTTGCAGCTAAGAAGGCGTTCACGGCTTGGCTTCTGCCTCCGGAAGAGATTCCATCATCGTGCAGAACCGGCCAAGCGTGCCGCTGGTGAAAAGCGTGTCGTGCGCGGAGCGAATCAAGCCAACGGGAACGTCATAAGGCGCGTGCCCGTTTTTCGCGACATGGATGTGCGTGGGTTCCGCGCCGCCGGTCAACAATCCCGCGGCCTGCACGTCATAACCCGGAACCGCTTTGCGAATTTCTTCGAAGACCGCAGCCGGCGATTTGTAATGAAACGCTTTGCCCAGGCCCAGTTTTTCGAGCTGGTGCGACAGAATGCGCAACAAATCGAAGTCGCTCCGCGGGCCCATCACTTCCGCCGCTTTGTGCAGAAGCTGAATTTCACCGGCAGTGTTGGTGACGCTGCCCTCTTTTTCGTAAGCCGACGTCGCCGGGAAAACGATGTCCGCGAGTTTCGCCGTCTCCGTCAAAAACATCTCGTGAACGATCAGCAATTCAAGTTTGCCGCGTCCAGATCCAAGCGTGCCAAAATACGCCAGCGGATTCGCACCCATCACATAGAGCGCTTTCAGCTTGCCATTTTGCGCGGCGTCCACCATCGCTGGGGTAGTATGCCCCGGCTTCGAAGGAAGAACCGCGTCCCACAACCGCTCAAATCCTTCGCGTGGTGACGAATCATCCACATGCGCGTAGCCAGGCAGCCGGTCCGGCAAAAGGCCCATATCGGCCGCTCCGCGCGAATTCGCGTAATCGCCCAGCGCCATGTAACGAACCTTGCCGTGCAGCTTTGACCCAAACGCCACGAGCTGCGCGATGGCCGCGCCCGTCACTTCCGCGCCGAATACAATCGCCACGTCGGGCTCGGCATCGAGCGCCGCCTTTAGCTGGACGAGTTGCTCGACGAGATTGCTCGGCAGCTGCCCTTCTTCGTGAGCCATCCAGCGAATCGCGGGAGCTTCCTGGTTCGCCGCAATCTTGACGAACTGCGTGGCCTTGCGCTGCAGCTTGATATCGTGCGCATTCAGGATAAAGAGTTTCGCGCCATTCAGCCGAATGCCTTTGCGAATTTGCCAGGCAACCAGCGGATTCTGATTCGTGGGATCGTTGCCCACGAGGAAAACCGCCTTCGTCTCCTCTAACTGCTTCACGGTGAGCAGCGAATCGCCGGCGCCATCGCCGAGCGCCGTAATAAGCCCGGTGTAGTCCGCCGTGCGGTGATGGTCGATGTTGTTGGTGCCAAACGTCGCGCGAGCCAGCCGCTGAAACAAATAGTTTTCTTCGTTCGAAGTGCGGTTCGAGCCGATAAAGCCAATGGAATCCTTGCCGCCCGCGTCGTAAATCTGCTTGAGCTTGGCGGCGGCGGTCTGCGCGGCCTCCTCCCACGACGCGGGAAGGAGCTTGTCACCTTTGCGTACCATCGGTGTGCGCAGACGCTCAGGATGCTTGGTGAAATCAAAACCGAAGCGCCCCTTGATGCACAGAAAATCTTCGTTGATTCCTGAGAGATCACGATTATTGGCGCGCATGATCTCGTGATTGCGCACGCTCAACGTGGTCTTGCAGCCGTTCGAACAATGCGTGCAAACGGTCGAGACGTACGTCATCTCCCACGGCCGCGTCTTATACCGATAAGTCCCGCTGGTCAGCGCGCCCACGGGACAAATGTCGATGCACATCCCGCACTCTTCGCATTCGAGATGGTCTTCGCGGTTCGGAATGATAATACTGTTCGCTCCCCGCATTCCCACGCCCAGGGCTTTCACGTCCATGCCCTCATCGCAAACGCGCACGCAGCGAAAGCAAAGAATGCAGCGCGGAGCATCGTAGTAGACCAGGTCCGACCATTTCTCTTCTGGCCGGTGAATTTTTTCTTCCACGAACCGGCTCGTATCCGCGCCGTAGCGGAACACCATGTCCTGCAGCTCGCATTCGCCGCCCTTGTCGCACACCGGGCAATCGAGCGGGTGGTTCGTCAGCAAGAATTCCAGCATCGCTTTGCGCGCGCCCCGAACCTGCTCCGTGCTCGTTCGAACCACCATGCCTTCGGTGGCGACCAGCGTGCACGCCGTCTGAAGCTTCGGCATTTTTTCCACTTCGACCAGGCACATGCGGCAAGCGGCCTGCAACGAAAGCTGCGGGTAGTAGCAGAACGAAGGCACTTCCGTCCCTATGCGTCGCGTCGCTTCGATCACCAGCGTTCCCGTAGGAACCTGCACGTCGCGGTCGTCAATTTTTAGCGTAACTAGCTTCGTCTCTGCCATGGAGTCCTAACGCGAGCCTATCAGCGCTTCCGCGGATTTATATGCGCATCGTCCGTGCAAGTGATCCTCGAATTCGTTGCGCCACTTTTGCACGATGCTGATCGTCGGCAGCGCAGCGGCGTCGCCCAGCGGGCAGAACGTGCGGCCGAGCATGTTCTTGGCGAGCTCGCCGGTGATGTCAATGTCTTCCGGGCGGCCGTAGCCCGCATGAAAGCGGTCCAGAATTTTCTTCAGCCAGGACGTGCCTTCGCGGCATGGAATGCACCAGCCGCAGGATTCGTGCGCGTAAAAGTGCATGATGCGCCGCGCCATGTCCACCATGCAGGTGGTTTCGTCCATGATGACCATGCCACCGGAGCCCAGCATCGTGCCGGCTTTGGCCAGGGTGTCATAATCCATCGCGATGTCGATTTCGTCCGCGCTCATGATTGGGCAAGAGCTTCCGCCGGGGATGACGGCCTTGAGCTTTTTCCCGCCGGGAATTCCGCCGGCCATTTCGTAGATGAACTTTTTCATGTTCATCCCGAGAGGAATTTCGTAAATCCCAGGCTTCGCGATGTGGCCGGAGACGCACAGCAGCCGCGTGCCCCCATTTTTCGGCGTGCCGCGCTTGGCGTAGGCTTCGCCGCCTTCCAGAATGATGGCCGGAACGGAACTGAGCGTTTCGACGTTATTGATGATGGTCGGGCAGCCGTAGAGGCCGACAACGGCGGGGAAGGGCGGCTTGATGCGCGGGTAACCCCGCTTGCCTTCGAGCGATTCCATCAACGCCGATTCTTCACCGCATTCGTAAGAGCCCGCGCCAGTATGCGTAAGCAAGTCGAAATCAAATCCAGAACCGAGAATGTCCTTGCCCAGGTAGCCATGCGAATAGGCTTCTGCGATGGCCGGATCCAGGATGTCCTGGACGTAGCGGTATTCGCCACGGATGTAAATGAAGCCCCGGTGAGCTCCAAAGGCACGAGCCGCAATGACCATCCCCTCGATCATCTGATGCGGATCCATCTCCATTAGCGGGCGATCCTTGCAAGTGCCGGGTTCCGATTCGTCTGCATTGCAGATGAGGTATTTCGGCTTCGGCGAATCCTTGGGAACAAACGACCACTTCATGCCGGTGGGAAAGCCCGCGCCGCCGCGCCCGCGCAGGTTGGATTTTTTCACGTCCTCGATGATCGATTCCGGCGTCATCTCCTTGAGCGCTTTCTCAAGCGCTTTGTAGCCGCCGTGCTGCAGATAAACATCGATCTTGCGAGAATCCTTGATTCCCCAGAGTTTGCTGATGAGCGGCGTTTCTCCCGGCTCCCGCGGGTGAATCGCGCCTGCCGTGACCGGTTCCGGCGGCGGCACTTTGCCGGCGTCCAGTTGCTCGATGATGCGGTCGAACTTGAGCGGCGTCAGATTTTCGTGGAAGTCATAGTTCACTTGCATGGCGGGTGCGCCGGTGCAAGCGCCGATGCATTCTACCTCTTCGAGAGAGAAGACGCCGTCCTCGGTCACTTCTTTGTGGCCAATTTCCAGGCGCTTTTTGGCGCGATCCAGGATTTCGTTGCCGCCGCGCAGCATGCAGGCCACGTTCGTGCAAACCTGCACGTGATACTTGCCTATCGGCTTGCGATGCAGCATGGAATAATATTCGAGCGTTTCCTCGACTTGAACGGTGTTCAGGTCCAGGCGCCGGCCGATCTCCGAAATCATTTCGTCGCTCACGCAGCCGTACTCGTCCTGCGCGTACATCATCATGGGAATCAGCGCGCTGCGCTTGAAGGGATACGCGGTCTGCAATTTTTCAAAACGCGCGGCAAGCTGTGTCGAAAGTTCCATGCGATTAGCGGTCAACCTCTCCCAGAACAATATCAATCGTCCCGATGCACGCGACCACGTCGGAAATCAATTGGCCGGTGACGAGCTTCGGCAGAGCCTGCAAATTGATATACGACGGCGAGCGGAAGTGCGCGCGCAGCGGCTTCGGCGAGCCATCGCTGGCTATAAAACAACCCAATTCTCCGCGCGGCGATTCCACGGTCACAAAAGCCTCGCCTGGCGCCGGCGAAAATCCTTCCGTAAAAATCTTGAAATGGTAAATGAGCGCTTCCATCTCCGTCTTCATCTTTTCGCGCGCCGGCGGCACGATGCCTGGCGCTTCCGTACGGATTGGGCCTTCGTGTGTGATCTTGGCCATCGCCTGCTGCACAATCTTCAAGCTCTCCCGCATTTCCAACACTCGGACCAAGTAGCGCGCGAAACAATCGGACTCGGTGCGGGTCGGAACGTCAAATTCAAACTCGTCGTAGCTCGAATAGGGAAAGTACTTGCGGTTGTCGTAAGCGATCCCCGCCGCGCGAAGCGTGGGACCGGTCATGCTCAGCGCCACCGCGTCTTTCGCGGAAATATAACCGACCCCCTGGAGGCGCCCCATCCAAATGCGGTTGCCCGTAAGTAGCGATTCGTAGTCGTCAATGCGGCTGGGCATCATCTTCAGGAAGCGGTCCACCGCCCCGCGCCAGCCCGACGGAGGCTCCAGCGCAATGCCGCCGATGCGAATATAACTTGTCATCATCCGCTGCCCGGAGAACAGCTCGAAAATCTTCAAAATCTCCTCGCGCTCGCGGAAGCAATAAAGAAAAACGGACATCGCGCCCATGTCAATCGCATGGGTTCCAAGCCACACCAAGTGCGAGGAAATGCGCTGCAGTTCCACAAGCATTACGCGGACATATTGAGCGCGCTTGGGAACTTCAAGCCCCAGCAACTTTTCCACCGCAAGGCAATAAACGAGGTTGTTGCCCAGCGGGTTGAGATAGTCCATCCGGTCGGTGAGCGTGATCGCTTGCGAATACGTCTTGTCTTCGCAGCTTTTTTCGATGCCCGTGTGCAGATAGCCTAAATCAGGAACAGCCCGAACGACCGTCTCGCCCTCCAGCTCCAAAAGCACGCGCAGCACGCCATGCGTTGACGGGTGCTGCGGCCCCATGTTGAGCACCATTGTTTTTGTTGCGCCGGTAGCCGTCTCGACAGTGGTCATACAGAACTCTTTCTGAATCCCGGGACCATCGGGACGTCGCGATACCCTTCGACGGGATAATCCTTGCGCAGCGGATATCCTTCCCAATCCTCAGGCAGCAAAATCCGCCGCAAATCCGGATGGCCCGTGAAGCGAATGCCGAAAAGATCAAAAATCTCGCGCTCGAGCCAGTTTGCACCTGGCCAGACAGGGACCAGCGTGTCCACGACAGCGTCCGATCCAGCCAGGCGAACTTTCAAGCGAATTTTGTCGCGCCGGGGAATCGAAACGAGGTGGTAATTCAGTTCGAACCGCGGTTCGTGCGGGAATCGGTCGACGCAAGTGGCATCTGTCAGCAGGTTAAATTGCAAATCCGCGTGGTCACGACAGCGCTCGGCCACGGCTCGCAAGATTTTGCGCGAGAGAACGAGGGTGGTCTCGCCCCGAAATTCAATCACCTCTTCGATTGCGTTGGGATTCCAGACACGCAGGTGCTCGACGACAACATTAGCGTTTGGGCTGGTATTCTCTGTCACCGTTTCGAATCCCTCGGACGCAGGCTAGTACTTATGCCAGTCCAGCGCGCCCTTCTTCCACAGATAGAAGTATCCGACCAAGAGAATGGCGATGTAGACCATCATCTCTGCGAAGCCGTACAAGCCGATTCTCGGAGACATTCTTATCAAGTCCCGGTAAATGTACGCCCACGGATACAAAAAAATTGCTTCCACGTCGAAAAGGATGAAAACCATCGCCACTAAATAAAATCTTACGGATACCGGCGCGCGGGCGTCTCCCGTGGGTTCCATGCCGCATTCATAGGGCTGCTGCTTCGCCCGGCTCGGGCGTCGCCAGCCCACGAGCACCGAGGCAGCCGTCAGCGCCCCGGCGAGCGCCGTGGCAATCAGCAGGTGTAAGAGAAGCGGAGCGTACGCTTGTAACCCTGAATCGGTCATGGGCGAAGCGTTATAATATCCATTCAACTGCCAGTCGGTCAAATGGCATGAGAAAAAAACTGCGGCGCGCGGTGGCGAAATGGCCGGCGGGTGCGCCCCAGGGAGTCTGGACGAACGCATGCTCTTCGGGCATAACACCAATGTGAAAGTGGGAGAGACAGTCTATCACGTGCAGACCGAGGACCGCGGCACCGCGAATGCCTTGATCGACACGACCGTCTATTGCCGCGGCCGCGTTCTGCACCGGCGCACACACAACTATATTGATTTGTTGCCGCTCGATCCGGAACGAGAAGAATCTCTCAAAAAGCGCATCGCCGAGCAGCACCGTACCGCGACGGAAGAGGTTCGCAGCGGCGCTTTGCACCTCGTGCCGCCTCCCTTGCACGCTCAGGAATACAAAGAAGAGGCCGGTTCCGCAGCGCATTCGAATGCGTCCGCGGCGCCTGCATTGGCGCTGGAATTGATCAACGCGAAAAGCTGGCTGGCGGGAAAGCGCGCGAATCTGCATCTTGTTGTCCGGCAAAAGCAAAATGGAGAGGCAGTTGCTCGCGCTCTTGTGACCGCGCGAATTGATGGTGCGGCAATCGTTACGGAATTTTCGACCGAGACGGGGGCCGACGGCCAGGCTCATCTGGAATTTGAAATGCCGCGGCTTGCCGGAGCCGAGCCCGCGCTGGTTATCGAGGCCTCGCAAGCGGATTCCAACGGCCAATTGAAATATCAGTTGAAGGCCAGGCCGCGCGTGCCAACCGCCTGAGCTTGGTTTTCATGACACTTGTTTTGCTGCGGGAAAAAAATGGATACAACCATCGCAATTGTTGTGAATGGAGAAAATCGCGCAGCGAGTTCCGGCGCGATGGTCGCCGATTTGCTCGTCACGCTAGGGCTGGACGCCGGCCGCGTGGCCATCGAACGAAACCTCCAGATTTTACCGCGTCCTTCATGGCCGCAAACGCCAGTGGAACCGGGCGACCGCTACGAAATCGTGCAATTCGTCGGCGGCGGGTAAGAGCGAGCGTTATTTCATCTTTTGCGCGGCAAGATATTTTTTCCAGGGCTTCCAATAATAATTCGGCCAGCCCTTGCGCACGCCCTCTTGGTCGTGTTGCGGCACGCCGGCGTGGACAATCTCCACGGCCGCGCCGCCCGGCGCTTTTTCGAAAGTTAGGATCAACACGGACAGCTCGTCTTTTTTCCAGAAACTGGCACGCCATGTCTGAACGATTCTTTTGCCGGGCACGACGAGCAAGTTCTTGCCGCCGATGGCGCCGCTGTGTGCTTGCCAAGCGCCGCCAACTTTACGGCTTAGCTTGGCTGGTCTTCCAGTCGCGCCGGAATGCTTCTTGGAGTCCATGTACATCTCAAACAGCATTTCCGGCGAAGCCGAAAACTTCACCCGCTGCAAAATGGTGGGAGTCATAGGATTAATTCCTCAGACGCCTTCAAGAATATGGCCCATTTTACTTTTCTTCGTTTGGAGGTAGGCGCGCGAAATTTTTGAGACCCGCGGCTGGCAGGGAACGCGCTGTACCACGCGAATTCCAGATCGCTCCAGCTGCCGAACTTTTTCGGGGTTGTTGGAGAGCAAGCGGATTTTCGTGGCGCCGAGTTTTTTCAGGATCTGTGCGGGAAAATCATAGTCTCTTGCGTCCGCGGCGAATCCCAGGGATTCGTTGGCTTCGACCGTGTCCATTCCCCCATCCTGTAGCTGATAAGCCCGGAGTTTGTTCATCAAGCCGATGCCGCGGCCCTCCTGCGGCAAATAGAGCAAGATCCCGCAGCCCGCCTGCCCGATTTTGCGCAACGAGAGCTCGAGTTGCGCGCGGCAATCGCATCGCAGCGACGCCAGCACGTCGCCAGTCAGGCATTGCGAATGCACGCGCACGAGCGGCGCTGTTTTTCCGCCGAGCTTGCCACGCACTAGAGCGACAGCTTCATCTAGCGGGCCCCGCCCTTTGAATCCGTAAATCGTGAAACGGCCGTACCGCGTAGGAAGAGCAGCTTGCGCGATGAGCCTAACTGCGGCGCTCGCCTTCTTCCTACGCTTGCCGGAATCTATTTTTGTGCTCATGGGAAACAAGCAGTATAGCAGGTGACCCAGACGAGGCTTTACATCGCGGCTCCGATTGGCTAGCGTTAGCGAAGAAGCCGCGCAACCCAACCATGGATTCGGCAACCGCAGTTCGCGACCTGCTCTTCACCTTGCTGCTCAAGGTGGGCGTGGCCTCCTCGATTGCCGCTTTACTCGCGCGCTGGAATACCTTTCGCCGCGTTCTGTTTACAGAAGAGCGCGATCCCGACCAAAAACTCAAGCTGATGCTGTTCATGACGCCGCCGCTGTTCCTCGGAGTGACGCTGCGGCTGGTCGGGCATCCCTACCAGTTCGCGGATCTTTCGCTCGAAGGCGCTTTTCTGATGGGATTGCTGGGCGGCCGCGTGGTTGGGCCAATTGGCGGCGCGATTATCACGATCCCCGCGCTGATCAATCACGAGTGGCTCGCGATGCCCGCCGCTTCGACCGCTGGATTGCTCGGCGGACTCATTCGGCAAGCGATTCCCAACAAAGAAGACCTTTGGAATTTCGGGCCATTCACCTTCCTGAACATTCCTAAAGCCGTCGTCCGGCTCGTGAAAAAAAGGCAACTGTCTTGGGAGATGGCGCCCCTGGGCGTATGCGTGCTCTTGGAGCTGGGCCGCGTCGCGCTTGTGCATGCCACCAAGCCGAAATGGCTCTTCGCGATTCATCCGCAGTGGGACTGGTGGCTGGTATTGACGGTGATTGCAACTCTCATGTCCGTGGCCGCGCCGCTGAAAATCTGGAACAACACGCGCATCGAGATGAATCTCGAGCGCCACCAGCAACTCTTGCTGAAGGCGCGCATGGACGCGCTCTCCCGCCAGATCAACCCGCATTTTCTTTTCAATACTCTGAACACGGTATCCGCGCTCATCCGCTTCGATCCCGATAATGCTCGCGGCGTGGTGCTCAAGCTGAGCAACATCTTGCGTCGGCTGCTGCGCAAACACGAGACCTTCGTGCCCCTGCGCGAGGAAATCGAGTTCATCGACGACTATCTCGACATCGAAGTAGCCCGCTTCGGCCGCGACAACCTCGACATCATCAAGCAAATCGACGAAGAAACTCTCGAAGCCTTTGTGCCCAGCATGCTGCTGCAACCCATCGTCGAGAATTGCCTGAAACACGGCTTGGCGCCCAAGCTCGATGGCGGAAAAATTCAACTCCGAACCACGAATCGCGACGGCCGCTTGCATATCGAAATCGAAGACAACGGTGTCGGCATCTCCGAAGAAAAAATGCCTCACGTCTACGTCGAAGGCATCGGCCTAAGCAACGTCCGCGAGCGCCTCCGCGTCCTCTATGGCGCCGATTTCCATCTGCAAATCGAAAGCCGCCCCGGTCAAGGCACCCTCATCAAAATCGACATTCCCGAACTGGTCTCCACGATGCAGACGGTCGGCTGAACGTGAATAAATAGGCGGCTTAAGACGGTCCTGCTTCATCGCACCGTCAGGAAAAATCTCCCATGGGCATATATGCACAAATGTGCATATACTTGGACTGCGAGTCGAACCGATGAGCTACGAGTGGGATCCGGCAAAGGCCCGGTCGAACCTCGTCAGCCACGCAGTTCATTTTTCCGGAGCTGTGGCAGTGCTCGCAGACGAGCGCGCCCCGACGATCCGCGATCCTGTCTCGGAAGGTGAAGAACGCTGGATCACCCTCGACATCAATGAAGCAAGCCGCTTATTGGTTGTGGTCTATGCGTGGCGCGGGGACAATGTGCGGCTGATTCCCGCGCGCCCGCCACGCCAAGAGAAAAGAGCCAATATGAAGAACGCCATGAAGCGTGAATACGATTTCAGCAAAGCCAGGCGCGGCCCCGTCATTTCGGTCCCTCGAGGAAAAACGCGCATCACCATCCGTCTTGATGACGACATTCTTGCCTGGTTCCGTGAGCAGGTCCAGCAAACGGGCGGCGGCAACTACCAGACTCTCATCAACGAAGCCCTGCGCCAGCACATGCATCGCGCTCAGGAGCCGCTCGAAAAAACTCTTCGGCGCGTCATACGCGAAGAGCTCAGTCGCGCTTCCTAGCGCGCCAGCCGCGCGATGAGTTGGCACGTTTGTTCATCCAAGTGGCCGATGGCGATGGCGTCAGCTATAATGTTTTTTGCGCGCCCGTAGCTCAGCGGATCAGAGCATCTGGCTTCGAACCAGAGGGTCGGGAGTTCAAATCTCTCCGGGCGCGCCAGTTTTCGCGAAAAAAAGAATGCTGTGCGGAAAATTTCTGGCGCGGGCAGTCTCGATCCTGCCATCCTCGCGCATTCCTTACTTCTTCGGATTCAATAGCGCTTGGTAAACAGCCGGCCGGCTCTGATATTCCACTTGAGGGCTGTCGGGTCCCAGCACCCGCTGAACCATTCCGACGAAAACGACATCGTTTGTCGGGTCAATCCAGAACCACGTGCCCGCAGCTCCGTCCCAAAAAAAGGTCCCGCGCCCATCTGGCAGATTGGCCTCGGCAGGGTCAAACTCGACAGCGCAATCGTATCCATAGCCCAATCCGGGCCGCATCACTTGCGCGCCGATCGAAAACTCGCCCGTCAAAAGATTTGGCGCCAGATGGTTGGTGCTCATCAAGTGCACCGCCGCCGGCGATAGAATTCGCACGCCATTCAGCTCACCTCCGTTCGCCAGCATCTCTGCAAAGCGAAGGTAATCTTCTGCCGTGGTCACCATTCCGCCGCCTCCGGACGGCATCGTCGGTTGCTCTGCATATTCGCCGCCGAACCCTGGCGCCGGGACCACTTCTCCTTTTTCATTGCTGCGGTACACCGTTACAAAGCGTCCTCTCTTGTCGGCGGGGACATAGAAGCCGCTGTCTTTCATGCCCAGAGGCCTAAAGATATGCTCCTGCATGAAATCGGGCAGCGTTTGGCCCGACAGTTTTTCCACAATGTAACCCTGAATGTCCATCGAAGCGCTGTAGACCCACTTCGTGCCCGGCTGGTACGCCAAGGGAATCTTCGCCAGCTTGTCGATAAACTCCCGCAGAGACTTCGACTGGAACACCCCCGCTTTCTGATATTCCTTGTCCACCGGCGTGTTGCCGAAGAAGCCGTACACAAAGCCCGCGGTGTGCGTCATCAGCTCTTGCATGGTTGGCGGATGAATCGGATCTTCCAGAATCATGTTTCCCGCCGCGTCCACCCCTTTGCACACTTTCAAGTGCGCGAATTCAGGAATGTATTTCGAGATCGGATCCGAAGGCAGCCACTTGCCCTGCTCGTAGAGCAGCATCATGGCCACACCGGTCACCGGCTTGGTCATGGAAAACGCGCGAAAGATCGTGTCGAGCGTCATCGGAGCGCCGCTGGCCGCATCGCGCATTCCGTACGCCCGGTAGTCAATGACTTTGCCGTGCCGCGCCAGCAGAGTCACCGCGCCGGGAAGCTGCTTCTGCTCCACGACCTGTTGCATCAGCGCGTGCAGCCGCTCCAGCCGCTCCGAAGAAAATCCCACGGACTCCGGCTTCGTCAGCGTCATATCGAGGGTTGCCGGCCCGTTGTTGGCGGGTTGCTGCCCAAAAACCTGCGCCGCCCCGCTCGCAAAAGATAAAACGAATCCCAGGGCCATTGCGTAGTGTGAAGTGCGTGCCTTCATCGTGATTTTTCTCCTCTTCCGTTATCTCGCGGACTTACGAAATACGCCCTCGCACACGGCCGCACATTATCGCGCTATTTGGAGCGGGCGCAACCCACTTCTCCGATTTTTATCCATGGAGTGTGCCAGCCCAGCTGGCGCTTTCGGTTCCCAGAAAATTGTCACTATTTCACTTCAGCCATCGGGCGAACGTCGCGTTTGATCCTGTCCTCTGCCTGCCGCCTCGAAATGGACAGATCGTAGTGCGCCTGCAGATTTATCCAGAACTCCGGTGTCGTGCCGAAATAGCGCGCCAGCCGGAGGGCCATCTCGGAGGAGATGCCGCGCTCCTCCTTCACGATTTCATACACAGTTGGGGGAGGCACTCGCAGAGCCAACGCCAGCTTGTTAGCGTTCAACCCAAACGGGACCACAAACTCCTCGCGAAGGATCTCCCCTGGATGAATTAGCTTTAGTTTCGCCATGCTCCCTCTCAGTGATAATCCACGATTTCCATGTCGTACGCGTCGCCTTCCTGCCCGTCAATCCGAAGCCGCGAACGTTAGGATAATTTGCGACAGAGAAAGATGATGTGGCGTGGCCCGCCCTTTTTCAGGCGGCCACGTACACGCTGCACCTGAACGTCGAATCCGCCCTCGCGCAAGCGCTCCGCAAACTTTCGATCCTCTTGGGCCGCCCAGACAGCCAGCACCCCCTCCATCTTCAGAGCCGCGCGGGCGGCGGCTATTCCGCGCTTGTCATAGAGCCCGGCGTTGTTCGACGCGGTAAATGCGGCTGGGCCGTTGTCCACGTCCAGCAGCACGGCATCGAATTCGCCGCGGCTTGAACGGAGTGTGACGGCGACGTCGTTTGTCTCCACCCGCACGCGCTTATCCTTCAGCGGGTGTCCCGCCAATGGCCCGAGCGGGCCACGATTCCACTCCACCACGGCGGGCACCAGCTCGGCGACGACAACTGTCGCCTCCGGTGACAGGAGATCGAGCGTCGCGCGCAGCGTGAAACCCATTCCGAGACCGCCAATAAGCACGCTAGTCTGCTTTAGCCTCCGCATCCCTTGGCACGCGAACGCGGCCAGCGCCTCCTCTGAGCCATGCATGCGGCTTGACATAAGGATCGCGCCGTCGGCAAGTATCAGGTACTCGTCGCTGCGACACATCAGCTTCATGACGGTACCGTCCGGACACAGCGTCTGGCCGAGCAAATCGAGAGGCTTCACGAATGTGATGTTACAGGACAGGAAAACCTAAGTAAAAATGAACCGCTCACCACCCGGCCCGGTCCAAAGCGATTTCGCTGGAGGCAGATCAGAACTATCTTCCAGCGATCGCTAAAGCACTGCGCGCCGCAGAAGTGTCAGAACAGATCTGACATTGCCGTGCTTCGTGATTACAACCGTTTTGCGCTTGGCCTGAACCTCGTCCATAACCACGAGGCAATTTTTCTTGAAGAAACCCGCCGTCATCTTCCTCATAACGAACTCCAGTACAACTATGGTCATCGTACCGTTGTTATGCTTACGTGGGCTGCCGGGATCATCGGGGTTTGCGCCGACCGCTCTGACGTTTCACCGATCCGCGGACTTTTTGCCGAGGGACCTCTGCGGTCTTGCCGTGCGGTGCCTCGAGGAGAGCTGCGGCTGCTTCGGTTGGAGATTGCTGGGAACGGCTCTCGGGGGCGGCGAGCTGCCAAGCGCTGCGATTGCGCGATGCAGTGTGGTTTTCTCAGCGGCTCCGAGGTTCACGTTAGTGCAACCTTTAAGTCCCCAAGTACCTTTTACAGGAGTGAAGACCGAGGGCTCGGCGCGCATGAGCATTTCCTGCTCGACCGGAGTGATCTTCAGCATCGCCCGCTCTTTGTTCGGGTAGCCGAGGGTGGCAAAGGTTTTGCCCGCTACGCGGAAATCGGGATGGTTCATGTGGGCGCGCTCCTCAGTTTCCGGGAATCTGAAAGCCAGTTCGCGAAAGTCGCTGGGTGTCATCGCGCACCTCTAGTTTCCCAAGGTTGCTATGACAACATAAACCCATGCTGCGAGCACGGCCATGCAGAGGTCCGTGCAAACGGTTGCTAAGGCCGGAAAAGGGACAGGTGGGCAGAGGGAAGCGGCGGAAAAAGCCTTGACAAACAGCCGTCCTTACCGTATTGTCTGTATAGAGAGAAACAACAGAAATGACTGATATAACAAAAGCGACGCTCACGCCCGTAGCTCAGAAGTTCATTTTGCACTGGGGAGAGATGGGCACCCGCTGGGGAATTAACCGGACCGTGGCGCAGGTCCATGCGCTGCTGTTTCTTTCCCCGATGCCGCTGCCCGCGGATGAGATTTCAACGACGCTGGCGGTGGCGCGGTCGAATGTGAGCACCTGTCTACGCGAGCTGCAGGGGTGGGGGATCGTGCGCGTGGTGCACGTTTTGGGCGACCGGCGCGACCATTTTGAGTCCATCAAGGATGTCTGGGAGATTTTCCGGATTGTGAGCGGGGAGCGGAAGCGGCGGGAGATTGATCCGACCTTGCGGGTGCTGGCAGAGTGCGTGGCAGAGTCGAAGGCCGAGGCGCACGGCGATGCGTACACGCGGGAGCGGCTGGAGAGCATGCTGGAGTTCTTGACGGTGATGGCCGGGCTCTTCGACGAAGTGCTGCGGATGCCGACTTCGGCGCTGAAGGGCGTGGGGAAGTTGCGGGGCAAGGTATTTACGTTGCTGGGGAAAAAAGCAGTCAACAGTTGACAGGTAAAGTCGAAAGCAGAAGCAAAGAAAAAAGATAACGCAGAGACGCAGAGACTCGCAGAGAAGTAGTAGCGAGAAGATTGAAAGATAGAAAGAGCCCAGCGAACTAGCAACGCGAATAAGAAAGAAGGGCGACAGACAGGAATGTCTGTCCCACAAAAATGATTTCGCTGACATCGGAGTTTACGGACGGGAAAGGGCGGCACGCGCGGGGGTGGTTGTTCTTTGATGTGAAGTGCACGTTTTGCACGCGGATGGCGCGATGGCTGGCGCCGATTTTGGAACGGCGCAGGTTGGCGGTGGCGCCGTTGCAGGATCCGCGCGTCGGGGCTTTGCTGGGAATGTCGCGCGTGGAGTTGCTGCGCGAGATAGGCCTTCTGCTTTCGGATGGTCAGCAGTTTGGGGGAGCTGATGCGGTGGTGGCTTTGGCCCGCGAAATTTGGTGGGCGCGTCCCCTCGCGTGGGTCGCCCGGATTCCTGGAATGATGGAAGTATTTCGCTTTGGTTACCGGCGCATTGCGATTCAAAGGAGCTGCGCGGCGGCGAGCTGTGAGAGAGCTGAAGTAGTGAAATGACAAAGACAGGGTAAGGAAGCAAGGAATGAAGACCGGGAACCGTCGCGGTTGCAGTTGAGACTCGCGGCCGTAAGAGCACAGCCAAGAATGGCTGCGCCACGGGAGTTGCGTCATGGCTTTGCGATTTGCAGAGATGTGGCGATGGCAGGGAGCAGTGGGTCGAGGGACATACGCCGCGGTTGGAGTGGGCGCGCTGGCGGTGAAGTATTTGCTGGACCGATGGGTGGCGGGGGCGGCGTTTCATCGCGAATGGCTGCCGTGGAATTACCTGTTTCCCCTGGGCCCGCAGGTGCGATGGAGCACGGCGCGGACGGCCGGCGATCCGGTCTTCGCCGCAACGATGTTGTTGATCGCGCTGCCGTTCATTTGGCTGGGCGTGACGCTGACGGTGCGGAGGCTGCGGGATGCCGGGCAGCCGGTGTGGCTGGTGGTGCTGTTTTTCGTGCCAGTCGTCAATTTGCTGTTCTTGCTGCTGCTGTGCGCACTTGGCACGCATCCGCGCGCGGAAGCGAAGCAGGCGGCGCCATGGCCGGAAACGAAGACGCTGAATAGTTTGATCCCGCGGAGCAAGCTGGGAGCGAGCTCTGTCGCGATTTTGGTGACTGCAGCAGCCGGGCTGGCGTTTACGTTGCTCAGCACGGAAGCGCTGAGGATGTACGGGACGGGACTCTTCGTGGCGGCGCCGTTTTGTTTGGGATTGTTTTCGGTGCTGGTGTACAGCTATCACGAGCCGCGAGGCTTTGGCAGTTGCATGGCGGTTTCGCTGGTCCCGCTGGGAATTCTGGGCGCTGTGCTGTTGGTTGTAGCGATTGAAGGGCTGATTTGCATTTTGATGGCGGCGCCGTTCGCGCTGGGACTGGCGGCGCTCGGGGGCACGCTGGGATACTCGATTCAGGCGGGATACTGGCGCGTGAAAGACGCGCCCGCGATGCTCTCGATAGTGCTGTTGTTCACGCCGTCGTTTATCGGTGTGGAGCGGCTGGCGAACCTGCAGCCAGAGACGTTCGTGGTAAAGTCCGCGATCGAAGTGAACGCGCCGCCGGAGAGAGTCTGGAAAAAGGTCGTGGCGTTTGCGGAGATTCCGCCGCCGAAAGAACTGATCTTTCGCGCCGGGATCGCGTACCCGATTCGCGCGGAGATTACCGGGCATGGGGCCGGGGCGGTTCGGCATTGCGTGTTTTCGACGGGGTCGTTTGTCGAGCCGATCGAAACTTGGGATGAGCCGCGGCTCCTGAAGTTCAGCGTGACGGAAAATCCAGCGCCCCTGCGCGAGATTACACCTTATGCGAGCATCGAGCCGCCGCATCTGCATGGTTATTTTGTGTCGCATCAGGGACAGTTCTTGCTGACGCCGCTACCAGGAGGACGGACGCGGCTCGAAGGTACGACGTGGTACAGCCACACGATTTGGCCCGAGATGTATTGGCATTTGTGGTCGGACTACGTCGTTCATCGGATTCACGTGCGCGTGCTGGAACACATTCGAGCGGAGTCAGAAAAGCCTTAGCGATGCATTGAGTGGGTGGCCTTGCCCTGGCAATTTTGTTGACGTTAAACACAGACTGAAGTGTGTCCCACTCGGAAGCAAGCATATCTACCCCTCCCCGGTTTTTTGTAAGTGTTGATTCTAAATGGTTTAGCGCTCAAGTAAGTTGTTTAGAATCAGCAGTTGCGAGGGGGTGTGTAGATGTTGTTTTTAAAGGGGTTAGCGGGGTTGGTTCTGGGTGGGCGACGGAATATAGAGCGCGCCACGGAGAGAGCTGCGGTTGCCGGGGTGGGTTGCGTGATGGG
>Ga0102924_1000282_pt1 | contig 63617 bp, 58 predicted proteins | sample PaiPotPPM11metaG_FD_80116 | JGI IMG/M metagenome (GOLD analysis project Ga0102924, IMG submission 80116) | Iron sulfur acid spring bacterial and archeal communities from Banff, Canada, to study Microbial Dark Matter (Phase II) - Paint Pots PPM... ... | reverse complement strand
CTATCGGTTCAAATCGCGTCCGTGGGATCTCAACCGCACCGAGACGACCTGCACGCAGTGCGCGGTCGGTTGCCGCCAGTTCGCCGACGTACGCTACGGCACGCTGCTGCGCACGATGTCGGTGGAGCACGACGACGCGATCTCCGATGGATGGCTGTGCGATCGCGGGCGTTACAACATCGGTTTTTATTCGTCGCCCGAACGCGTAACGCAGCCGTTGCTGCGGCGCAACGGCGCCCTCGTTCAAATCGGTTGGGACGATGCGTTCGCGTTGTGGCACAAGGCCATCGCCGGCGCACTTGCCCATCGCGGCGCGCGTGGTGCCGGAGCGATCGGCGGCGGACGCTTGACCAACGAAGAAGCCTACGCGCTTGCACACGTCTTCCGTGGGATCGGCATCGCGAATCTCGATTGGCGCGCGGGCCGTCAGCGACAAGCCACTCCCGGAGGCAAAGGCGGCTCGCTCGCCGCACTCGAGCGCGCCCAGGCGATCGTGCTGATCGGTGACGACATCGCCGAGCGCGCCCCGGTGCTCTGGCTGCGCGTGCGTAAAGCGGCGTTGCGCAGCGGTGCGAGGATCGTAAATGCGACGGGACCGGCGGCCGCGCGCGCGGCGGTTATGCCCGATGCAAACCGCGTGGCGCTGGTCTGGGACGGAATCGACAGTGACGCCGGACGCGCCTTTGCCGACGCTTTCGGCGGCATCGCGGAACTCGCGACGTATATTGCAAGCGAACAAGGCAACGCGCGCGGCGCCGAAGCCATGGGCATGCTCCCACGCTCCGGGCCGTCGTACGCTCCCGTCAATGTGATCGGACTCGATGCGCGCGCGATGTTCGCAAGCGCGGATGCGGATGAGATCGCGACGCTCGCGATCTTCGGCGCGAATCCGGTGCGCAACGCACCCGACGGTGCTGCCGTCGCGCGAGCGCTCGCAAAAATCCCATTCCTGGTCGTGAGCGAACTGTTTCTTACCGAGACGGCATCGTTGGCCGCGTTGGTGTTGCCGGCCAAAGGTGCGCTCGAGAAGAGCGGCACGATTATGAACCTTGCCGGCGACCTGTTGCCGGTCGAAGCCGCACTTCAGGCGCCGGACGGCGTGCTCTCCGATTTCGAGATGATTGCCGGTCTCGCCGAATGTTTCGACGTTAGCATGCCCACGGGCGCCGAGCTCGAAAGCGCGGTACTCGCGCACGCCGCCTATCAGCCGGCGGATTTCGGTTTCGGCGACGAACGATTCGCTACGGCGCCGCCGCTCGAGCAAATCGAAGCACCGGCGGCACGAATTCTCTCCGGTGGCGGGACCTGGCAGCACGATCCAACGATGCGCGGGTTGCGCGACGGCGCGGCCGTGGAAAGCGCGGGTGCGCCGGCATGAACGCGATTCCGCTCTGGCTCGTCGTCTTGATAAAATCCGGGATTCTGCTCTTCGTCGTCATCACGACGTTCGCGTATGCGATGTTGGCCGAACGCAAAGTCCTGGGCTGGATGCAGCTACGTCCGGGCCCCAATCGCGTCGGCCCGTGGGGACTCATGCAGCCGGCGGCCGATGCCGCCAAGCTCATGCTCAAAGAAGATTTGACGCCCAAGAGCGCCGATCCGCTGATTTACCGGCTCGCGCCGTTCATCTCGCTGCTGACGGCGTTTTCGGTGTATGCAGTCGTGCCATTTGGCGCGTCGTCGTCAGGAACGTGGGCGATCGGCAACGTGAACGCCGGGATTCTGTTGATTTTGGCGATCACGTCGATCGGCGTCTACGGCGTATCGCTGGGCGGCTGGGCTTCCGGCTCGAAATATCCGCTGCTCGGCAGCGTCCGCGCCACCGCACAGATGATTAGTTACGAGTTGGCGATGGCGCTGTCGTTCATCGGCGTGTTGATCTTGGCCGGCACGACCTCGCTCGACGGCATCGTAAACGCCCAGACGCGCTGGTGGTTCTTCGTGCCGCAGTTCGTCGGCTGCGTCATTTACATCATCACGGCGGTAGCCGAAACCAATCGCACGCCGTTCGATTTGGTTGAAGCCGAGACCGAGCTCGTCGCCGGATTCCACACGGAGTATTCCGGGCTGCGCTTCGGGTTGTTTTTCATCGCCGAGTACGTCAACATGCTGACCGTGTCGTGCATCGCCACGCTGCTGTTTTTCGGCGGCTGGAACGCTCCGTTGGGGTTAACCATGGTGCCCGGCGTCATTTGGTTCGTGCTGAAGGTCGGCTGTTTCATGTTCTTTTATATGTGGCTGCGCGCGACGCTGCCGCGGCTGCGTTACGATCGCTTGATGGCGTTCGGATGGAAGGTGCTCTTGCCGGTAGCGACGCTCAACTTGGTTGTGACCGCGACGGTGGTGGCGCTGCGATGAAGGAAGCGACGATGCGCAAGCATCTCTTTAACGTCGGGGCGATCCTGCGCGGCCTCTCGATTACATTCGGTTACATGTTCCGCAAGCGCCCGACGATCGAGTATCCGTCGGTGAAGAAGCAGCACGCGCCGCGCTTTCACGGGTTGCACGAGTTGCGCCGCTACGAGGACGCTAAAGAGCGCTGCATCGGCTGCGAACTGTGCTCGAGCGCATGCCCGGCCAACGCAATTACGGTGATCGGCGCCGAAAACGCGCCCGATGCGCGCATCTCGCCCGGCGAACGGTATGCCGCTCGCTACGAGATCGACGAGCTGCGCTGCATTTTTTGCGGCATGTGTGAAGAGGCGTGCCCAACCGACGCAATCGTGCTGACGCCGCGTTTCGAGATGTCCGATTACCGGCGCGGTTCGTTTATTTACGGGAAAGATCGGCTGCTGGTGCCGCCCGACGCCGGTCGCGGCCAGGCGCCCGACGATCGGCCCGGCGGCATTCCGGGCGACCTGGGGCGCGTCGCCAAGATTAAATCCACGACCGACGTTGCCGAAGGTTACGACGCAACCTGGCGCGGGGGCATTCTCAAGACCCAACGCAAGGGTCTAGGAAGCCTCTGAATGATTGCGTTTTGGATTCTCGGGGCGATCGTCGTCGCCAGCGCCATGTGGACGATTTCGTCGAAAAAGCCGGTCTATAGCGTCGTCGCATTGCTGATCAACTTCGCGGCGCTGGCGATACTCTACGTTACGCTCTCCGCTGAGTTCTTGGCCGTGATGCAGATCATCGTCTATTCCGGCGCAATTCTCGTGCTCTTCGTTTTCGTGATCGCGTTGCTCAGCAGCGGCGTTGCACCGTTCTCGATGGGGCCCAATCGCTTGCCCCATGCGATCGTCCCTGCGGCGATCGTCGTGTTGGCCGCACTCGGTTTTCTCGTCTATGCGACGATGCACGCTCCGCCGGCACCGTCGCAGGCCGATCTCAATACGACCTCGCTCATCGGGCCGCCGGGCGTTGCCGGCGTTTTCGGCAGCATTGCCGACTTCGGCAAGGCGCTGTTCACCGTCCAGCTGTTGCCGTTTGAAATTACCGCGCTGATTCTGATGGTGGCCGTCATCGGCGTTGTCGCGCTGGCCGGCGATCGGGTGCCCTACGTGCCGTCGCGTAAGCACGCCAAAGAAGTTGAGCGCGAAGTTCGCGAGGCGATTCTGCGAGGAGGCGAATAGGCGTGCCCGGGGCTGTCCGTTAACGTGACGGTCGCAATCGGCAACTACGTCGCGCTTTCGGCGGTGATGTTTTTCATCGGCGTCGCCGGTGTCTTGCTGCGCCGCAATCCGCTCATCATGCTGATGAGCATCGAACTGATGTTCAATGCGGCCAACCTGCTGCTCATCGCTTTTGCGCGCGTGTGGCTGGCAAACGTGGGGCATATCTTCGCGTTTCTCGTGATTACCGTCGCGGCCGCCGAAGCAGCCATCGGGCTGGCAATCGTTGTTACGACGTTCCGTGGGCAGACCAACGTAGACGTCGACGAAGTGAGGCTGTTGCGCGGATGATCTCGCTGCATCACGTGATGGGAGTAAGCGGTTCGTATCCGCTGCTGGTCGCGCTCTGGCTGATTCCGTTGGCCGGCGCGATCGTTTGCTGGACGTTCGGTCCACAGCTGCGCGCGCGTTGCGGTTGGATTGCATCGGGAGCGATCGCCGCGTCCTTCGTGTTGGCGGTGCTGTCGTGGGGCGCCGGCACGCAGCAGAGCGCGGGCGCGCTCGGTGCGCATCAGGCACTGGGTTCGTGGCTTCCGGGCTTCGATTTCGGTCTGTTACTCGATCCGCTCTCGCTGCTGTGGACCTTCATCATTACCGGCGTCGGATTTCTGATCCACTTCTATTCGATGGGCTACATGTACGGCGATCGCGCGTACGCGCGATTCTTCGCCTACATGAATTTCTTCGTCTTTGCGATGCTCACGCTCGTGCTCTCCGACAACTTCATCGGACTGCTGATCGGCTGGGGCCTCGTCGGCTTAGCGTCGTACTTTCTGATCGGATTCTGGTTCGAGCGTCCGACCGCGGTGGCTGCGGCGCGCAAGGCCTTCGTTCTCAACGTTGTCGGTGACGTCGGCATCATGTTCGCGATCTTTGCGATCGTTGCGTCGGTCCATTCGATCGGGTTCGGCGACGCATTCGCCGCTGCGGGCGCGTACGGCACGCCGCTCCTGCTCGTGATCTGCATCGCGCTGTTCATCGGCGCGGCGGCCAAATCGGCGCAAGTCCCGTTGCATACCTGGCTTCCCGACGCAATGGAAGGTCCGACGCCGGTTTCGGCCCTGATTCACGCGGCTACCATGGTCACGGCCGGGGTCTATTTGATCGCGCGCTGCGCGCCGCTATGGGATGCAAGTGCGGAAGCGCGAGTGGTGGCCGCAACCATCGGCGCGATCACTGCGATCGCGGGCGCGGTTCTCGGCTGCGTGCAATGGGACATCAAACGCATTCTTGCCTATTCGACGATGTCACAGATCGGTTACATGATCGTGGGCGTGAGCGTCGGCGCCTACGCCGGCGGCGTAGCGCACTTTTTCACCCATGCGTTCTTCAAGGCGCAGCTCTTCTTGGCGGCGGGTCTGATCATTCACGCGCTCGGGAACGAGCAAGACGTGCGGCGCATGGGCGGTTTGCGCAAACGGATGCCGTTTGCGTTTTGGGCGATCTTGACCGGCGTGCTCTCGATTTGCGGCATACCGGGCTTCAGCGGCTTCTTTTCGAAAGACGAAGTGATTTACGGCGCGCTGCAGCACGGTCACCCGTGGATCTACGCGACCTGCATCGTGACGGCGGGCATCACCGCCTACTACATGTTCCGGCTGCTCTTCGTAACGTTCTTCGGCGAGTACCGCGGCGCCGAACCGGCAGCCGATTCGCACGGCCATCACGCGCCGGCCTGGATCATGAACGTTCCGGTCGGGATTCTCATCCTTCCGACGGTGGCGATCGGCGCAGCGTTGCTCTTCGGCGGAGAAAACTCGGCGTGGGCGCGTTACTTTGCACCGCAGTTTGCTACGACGACGCTGGCGGCGGCACCGATTTCGGAACCGCAAACCTCCGGCATCGTGCTGCTCGTCGTCCTGGCCGGTGTGGCGATTGCGTGGATGCGATACGCGACGGCAACCGCTCAGGCGAACGCGGTCGAACGGCTGCGCGGTGAAACCGAACGCACGCCGGCGGTGCTCGTCAACCTCTTTTACTTCGATACCATCATCGATCTCGTCTTCGTGCGAACGTCGCAGCTGTTCGGAACGCTGGTTGCGCGCGTGCTCGATCCGCACGTCATCGACGGCGCCGTGCGTGAAGTGGCGACGATTGCGCGCAATGCCGGTACGTTCGTGCGCTCGCTGGAGACCGGACTGCTGCGCGCCTACGCGCTGATTTTGGCGTTCGGCGCCGCGTGCTTCATTGCGTACTACGCTCTTGCCGCGGGAGCGGTGACACACTGATGCTGGTTCTCGTCGCGATTCTGCTTCCAATCGTCGCCGGCGTGCTGCTCTTTGCCTTGCCGCGTGAAGATCGCGCCGTATCGCGTACGGTCGGAACGCTCGTCGCGGTTGCGACGCTGGTTGCGCTGATCGCCGGGCGCGACGCCGAGTGGAGCTTCCGCTGGCTTTCGCGACCGTTCGAGGCCTCATTCCATTTCGGCGCGACGCCTGCCGGCTATTGGCTCAGTCTGCTGCTGGCGCTCTGTACGGCGTGCGCGATCGCGGTGACGCGCGTGCCGCGCACGCGCAACCTCACCGCGCTGATGTTGTTGCTCGAAGGCTCGATGCTCGGGCTCTTCTTAGCGCGCGACCTGCTGGCGTTTGCGCTCTTTTGGGACCTCATGCTCGTGCCGGTGTTCTTCGGCCTCGTCGGCTGGAGCGCGCATCCCGCCACCGCTTGGCGTTACTTCATTTATAATTTCGCCGGCGGCTTGTTGCTGTTGCTGGCCACCGCGGCGTTCGGGATCATCTACGGTTCGACCGACGTGATCGGCCGCACCGGAATTCATCTCGTCGGCGCGTGGGCGCCTTGGATTTTCGCCGGCTTCGCTATTGCGTTTCTGGTAAAGACGCCGGCGTGGCCGTTGCATACGTGGATGCCGTTGACGTACACCGACCTGCCGGCGCCGATGGTCTCGGTGGTCAGCGCCGTGCAATCCAAGGCAGGTCTCTACGGCTTTTTGGTCATCGCGCTGGCACTGATGCCCGACTACGTGCGCGAGTATTCCGGCACCCTATTCGTCTTAGGCGCGGTTTCGCTGGTCTATGGCGCCGTGGCCGCCTTGGTTCAACACGATGCCAAGCGCGTCGTCGCATACTCGTCGCTCTCGCATTTGGGCCTGATCGTAATTGCCTTGGCAGTCGGTACGCCGCTGGCGCTCGCGGGCGCGCTGGTGTACATGATTGCGCACGGGCTCTTTTCGGCAGCCCTGTTTACGATTCTCGGCTTTGTCGAAGAACGCGAAAACACGCGCTCGCTGGTCGTGCTTGGCGGACTTGGTTGGACGAATCCACGGCTCGCCGGCGCGTTCTGCGTTGCGTGCCTGGCTGCGCTCGGTCTGCCCGGGCTCGCAGGGTTTGCCGGCGAGATCGTGATGTTGACCGGGATTTATCAGGCGGGATTCGTGTGGCCGGCGATCGTTGGTTTGGTTGCGATCGTGTTGGCGTCGGCGTACTTCCTGCGGCTCTACCAGGGCATTATGAACGGGCCGGAACTCGACGACTTGCCTGTGCGTCCCGATCTGACCTGGCTGGAAGGCTTAGCGGTTGCGCCGTTACTGGCCGCGCTCCTGTACGTCGGCGTCGCACCGGGGGCGATCATGACCGCGCTCGCGGGGTTGCCGAAGTGATCGCGCTGCCGTTTACCGCAGCCGATTGGAACGCGATGGTGCCGATCGCGGTATTGGCCTGTGCGGGGTTGCTGGTGCTCGTCGGCGATTTGTTTGCTCGCGGACACGCGCCGCGCTATCTTTCAATCGCGATCGGCATCGCCGGGGGCATTGCGGCCGGCGTGCTGGTTGCCGCGCAATACGGTCACGATTACAACGCATTTTTTGGCGGCTTTATGACCGGCGGTTTTACCAGCGTGTTCGAAGAGATTATCCTGCTGGCACTCGTCGGTTCGCTGGCCCTGTACGGTTCGCTCGGTGCGGACGAACGGATTGCCGGGACGACGGCGCTGACGATATGGAGCACCTGCGGTGCAATGCTCATGGCGGGTGCGGCCAATCTGCTGACGATTTTTCTCGGGCTCGAGCTGCTTTCGCTCGCGCTCTACTGTCTGTGCGGTATGGCCGATCGCAAGACCGCGCGCGAGTCGGCGCTGAAGTATCTCATTCTCTCATCGACCGCCAGCGGCTTCATGCTGTACGGCATGGCGTTGTTGTTCGGCGCGTCGGGGAGCGTGATGCTGGCGGGTTTCGTCAATCCGGCGCTCGCCTCGAACGCGACCTTCTGGATGGGCGCCGGAATGTTTGCGATCGGCATCGCGTTCAAACTCTCGCTCGTGCCGTTTCATTCGTGGGCGCCCGACGTCTACGAAGGTGCGCCGCTTCCGGTGACGGCGTTCATGAGCGTCGCGACCAAGGCGGCGGTACTGGCGGTTCTGGCGCGCTTTATTTACGCCGCGTTGCCGCCCGGCGTCGAGCAGCGCTTGCTGCTGCCCCTCTGGATCGCCGCCGGGATTTCGATGATCGTCGGTAACGCGGCTATGCTCGCACAACACGATCTCAAGCGGCTGCTGGCGTACTCGGGCATCGCCCAGGTTGGGTACATTCTCACTGCGCTCGCCGGCAGCACCGCGCTCGGCCTTCGATACGCGATCTTTTATCTCACCGCATATGCATTGATGAATCTCGGCGCGTTTGCGGTTGCAGCGGCAATTTCAAACGATGCCGAGCAGGGTTCGCACCTTGCCAGTTACCAGGGGCTGGGGCGCCGCCGGCCGGCGCTGGCCGCGGCCATGACCTTCTTTTTGCTCGCGCTTGCGGGGCTGCCACCGACGGCCGGTTTTCTCGGTAAGATTTTGATTCTGGCGTCGAGCGTCGGCGCCGGCTACGTCTGGATGGCCGCGCTGCTGGTGATCGGTACGGCGATCTCGCTATATGCGTACGCGAAGATCGTTTTCGCCATGTATGCGCGCCCGCACCACGAGCCGCGCGATCCGCGGCCCTTTGTGCCGCTGGCCTGGACCAGCGCGGCGCTCTGCGCGGTCTTCGTCGTCGCGCTGACGTTCTATCCGCTCACGCCGAGCAACGTACTCCCGCTGGTCAAGTAGACGCGGTCTCGCGTCACGGCGCGGCCGGGGAAGCGTTATACTCATAAGGAGCCGTAGGCCCGAGGGAGGACCGAAAATGCATCGTCGTTGGTACGTGTTCGCCGTGATGGTTACTGCACTGGTCGTGTTAACCGGCGGTCGCGCGGTAGCGCAAGCCAAGATCGTCAACGATCCCTCGATCTTCGAACCGGTCTTCGCGTCCGATCCGGAAGGCGCGATCCGCGCGGCCCGCGAGCGCATCGCCGCGGGCGATCTTGCCGGCGCCGTGAAGGGCTTAGAAGTTTACGTCATTTCGCACCCGGGCGAAATCGGCCCCGAGCGCTTCCTCGGCGATCTGTACTATCGTCAGGGCCGTTTCGAAAAAGCCGAAGAAGTATATCAGACCATCCTGGCGCACAATTCCAGCGATCGCGAAACGCACAATCGCCTGGGCGTGGTGTACGCGACGCAGAATCGCGTAGACGACGCGATCGACCAGTTCAATAGAGCGCTGCCTGGAACCGATTCGGTCTCAGACCTCGTCGCGATGCACCTGCGCAAGGGCGATCTGCCGCAGTACCGCGAGCAAATGGAGCGCCTCGCCCAAAACGAACCGACGAACGCGGACATCCAAGCGGAAATGGGACAAGTGATGGCGGCGCTGCATAAGCCGGCCGACGCCCTCGGGTACTTCATGCGCGCTCTCGACAGCGATCCGCAGTCGCTGACGGCGCTCAACGGTTTGGGGTTGGCCTACTTCGATCTGCAGAACTTTACCGAAGCCGAAAGAGACTTTCGCGCCTGCATGCGGATCGACGTAACGAACTATACGTGCACCAACAATCTCGGCGCCGCGTACCTTCAGGCCGGCGACGACGAGGTCGCCAAACCGTACTTAATTCGCGCGCATTCGCTCGAGCCAGAGCGTCCCGAAGCGCTCGTGAACTTCGGGTTCCTCGCCGATCGTCGCGGCGATTGGAAACGCGCCGTTGAATACTACGTGCAAGCCACCGTCGTTGGTCCGTATTTGCCGGAGGCGTATATCGATCTCGGCCTCGACTACGAACACAACAACCTCTATCAACTCGCGCAGGCGGCGCTCCTCAAAGGCATCGCGGCGGCGCCGGAAGACGGTCGCATCCGCTATTTGCTTGCGGTCGCCTACAATTCGCAAGGACAGAAATCGCTAGCGCTCGATCAACTCAAAATCGCCGAGCAGTCCCTCGATCCCGACGTCGCGCGGATCGCGAGCGAAGAAGCCTCACGGCTACTCGCCCAAAAGTCCAGCCCGCAATAGCGAAAGTCTTTCAGCAGACCCCTAGAGCGCGGTGCAGTCGATTTCGATGCGGGCGCCTTTGGGTAAGGCGGCGACCGCAACGGTCGAGCGCGCCGGTTTAACCGACCCGAAATAGTTTTCGTAGACGGCGTTGACCGCCGAAAAATCTGCTATGTCGACGAGATAGATCGTCGTCTTCACGACGCGATCGAACGACTTGCCGGCCGCGAGCAAAACGGCTTCGAGATTGCGCAACACGCGCTCAGTTTGGGCGGAAACGTCGCCCGCAACGAGTTCGCCGGTCTTTGGGTCGATCGGAATTTGTCCGCTGCAAAATAACACGCCGTCGGCGTGAATCGCCTGACTGTAGGGACCGATCGGGTCCGGCGCGCTGGACGTGCGGATGCGCTCGCGACTCATCGGTCAATCCTCATTCCCTGGGAACCACTCGGCAGCATCTTGAAGATAGGCGATCTTTTCACGTTGTGAGCCTCGAATCTCGACGAACTTGGAGGTGCGCAATCTCATGCGTATTTCGACCAACCTCATCAACATCTCCTTAACCGTTGGTGGACTCTTCATGGCCGGCTGTGCCGGAAACGTGACATCCCAGAGCGGCGCCCTTACTCTTCCTGTGGCTTCGAGCGTCGCCGGTCCATCGGTCGCGCAACGGCTCAAGCCGCGAGCGGCGATGCCAATTCTCGTTACCCTCGATCTGACGACGGGCGATCTCGAAGGCTGGCCAATTCGTGCCGGCAGCAATGGTTCGCCGCAGCCGATCTCGCCGTCGCTGGGCGTGTATAGCGGTTACGCCATGGCGGCCAACGGCAACGTCGTAGCCATTGCGAACTCGACGCCTGCGCAAGTCGTTACGTACGACGTAACGACGAGTGCGAAACGCGTTTTGCCCGATCCTTTCGGTCAGCCGTTCGATATCGCGATCGGCAGGAGCGGATCGCTGTTTGCGCTCGACATCAACGGCGTTACCGCGTACCGTATCCCCGGCGTGCAGCCGGCGCGATTGACCTGCTCTTACGTTAACAGCGGCGTCGCCATCGCCGTCGACGACGAAAACGACGTCTTCGTCAACGGTTACGGCCCGAATGGCTTTATGGGGGTCGTCGAATACCCGTTCGGAAAGCGAACGTGCGCGCCATTGCATCTGAGGGCGGAGAAAGGCTACATCGCCGGCGTGGGTGTCGATCCGAAGACCGACGATTTGATTGTCGTCGACGATCCCGACTTGTGCGCGGGTGGCCTCGAGGGCAGAATGATCGTGTATCCAAAACCGTACGACCCGAAAACCGGGCGCTTTCACAATCTCAAGTCGAACTATTGCGCGGGCACGGTTCGGCTCGACGCCCAATCACGGAACATTTTCGTTGCCGACTCGACCATCAGCGCCGGCTTTCCGCTCATCGATCAATTGACGTATCCGGGGAGCCGGGCGGTTGCCGTCTACAGCGGTGGAAGTTTCGGCGGCTTTACGACAATACCGAATACATTGCCGAACTAAGTGGTAGGCGATGCGCTCGGGATGACACGGGGAGTCGCACGCTAAATCAGACTTTCGTTTCGTCGCGCGACATCGTGCCTTTGAACGTCATCGGCGGCTCTTCGAGGCCGAAGTTCTCGGCGTAGAGTGCATCCACGCGCGCGAGCTCTTCGGCCGTTAGCGGCGTGGCATCCGAGGCGCTGGCAAACTCCCGGAGTTGTTCGCGGTCGTAGATGTTCGGCAAGACGCTCATCACCCGCGGTTCGTGCAGCAGCCAGCCAATCGTGGCTTGACCGAGCGTGCGATCGGGACGTTCGAGAAAACGTAGTTGCTCGACTTTTTTGACGCCGTTGATAAGCCACGAGCGCGGCCGGTGCCGGCGATGATCGTTCTCGGGGAACACGGTATCTTCGGTATAGCGTCCTTCGAGAAGACCGCTCGAATGCGGCACGCGAATCATGTAACCTGTATCGGAACCCGCATCGTAGGCCGCACGAATCTGCTGGTTGCCCGGAAACTGCTCGAGTGCGTTCCAGATGATCTGCAGGCTCGCCACGTTGCGTTTGTTCACCGCATCGACGCCTTCGTAGAGCCAGCCGATTGCCGGCCCGAGCGCCACGCCGTACATGCGGATCTTTCCTTCGCGTTTGAACGATTCGAGAAGGTCCCACAGCATGTCGTCGTCGATCTGCGCCAGGCGCGCGTTATGCATCTGGTAGATGTCGATGTAGTCGGTCTCCAGCCGCCGCAGTGATTCTTCCAGCGCACGGCGCACGAATGCCGGCGAAAAGTCCTGCGGTAGTTCGAGCTGGCCGCGTCGCGTTTCGGTGTTGCGCGGCGAATAGAAATCGTAACCGAACTTGGTGGCGTAGATGACGCGATCGCGACGATCGGAGAAAGCTGCCGCGAGTTGTTCCTCGCTGCGCCCACTGCCGTACGTGTCCGCGGCATCGAAAAGCGTGATGCCGAGATCGAACGCTTGACGGAGCATCGCGACGGCTTCGTCGTCACTCTTTTCGCCCCACCATCCGGTTGAGGTGGTCCATAGTCCGAAGCCGACCTCGCTCACGCTCACGTCGGTGTTGGGATACGTGCGGTACTTCATCGAGGGGCCTTCTCCGCGTGCCCCGCCAACTCTTCAGCCGTGAGTACGGAAAGCGATTTCGAGGCCGATTTTTCTCGCGTTGCGCGATGGATCGTGCGATATTTCCGGCATCCCGAACAGTATCGCGTCATGCCCGACGTGCGACCCGGCGACGTCGTGAATGCGTTGCCGGCGTGCGCGCCCGATGAGGCCGAGCCGTTCGAGCGCATTTTCGAGGATTTCGAGCGCATCATCGTTCCCGCCGGAACGCATTGGAATCATCCGCGATTTTTCGCCTATTTTGCGACGAGTTCGGCGCCGGTTGCGGTGCTCGCGGAAGCCTTGGTCGCGACGCTCGACGTGAAAGCGATGCTGTGGCGTACGTCGCCGGCGGCGACCGAATTGGAAGAAGTAACGATGGGGTGGCTCGGCCGTTTACTTCACGTGCCCGATGCGTGGATGGGCATTATTTACGATACCGCTTCGATCGCCGGATTTACGGCGCTCGCGGCGGCGCGCGAATCGCTCGATTTGGGGATTCGCCGCGACGGCATGACCGACGGAACCTTCCACCGTTACGCGTCTACATCACCGAACACACGCATTCGCATATCGAAAAAGCGGCGATTGCGCTGGGCATCGGTCAATCCAACGTCGTCCGCGTGCCGTGCGACGGCGAATTTCGCCTCGATCCGGACGCGCTAACGCACTGCATCGAAGCGGACCTGGCGGCGGGGATGCGCCCGATGGCCGTCGTCGCAACGGTGGGCACGACGTCGACGACCGCGATCGATTCCGTCCCGGCAATCGCCGAGGTTTCCAAACGTTTCGGCGTCTGGCTGCACGTTGATGCAGCCTATGCCGGCGTCGCGGCAATCGTGCCCGAGTTTGCGCATCTGCTCGATGGCGTGGAACGCACCGATTCGCTCGTCGTCAATCCGCACAAGTGGCTTTTCGTTCCGATGGACTGTTCGGTGCTCTTCGTCAAAGATCGAGCGTTGCTGCGGCGTGCGTTTAGTCTCGTGCCGGAGTATCTCACGACGCCGGAAGCCGACGCGGTCAACTACATGGATTATGGGCTCCAGCTCGGCCGACGCTTTCGCGCGCTCAAACTCTGGTTCGTGCTGCGCCATTTCGGCGCCGAGGGGATTCGCAAACGATTGCGCGGACACGTCGAACTCGCGCAGGAGTTCGCCGAATGGGTGAGCGGCGATCCGCAATGGGAAGTTCTGGCGCCGCACCCCCTCTCGGTGGTCTGCTTTCGTTACCGCGCCGGCGATCCCACGATGCTCGATGCGCTCAACGAACGGCTTATGCACGCAGTCAACGCAAGCGGCGAAATCTTTATCTCGCACACCAAGATCGACGGCATCTTTGCGCTGCGCCTCGCGATCGGTAATTTGCGCACGCAGCGGGCGGACGTCGTGCGAGCGTGGGACGTACTGCGCTGCGAAGCGGCTCGTCTGCGTTCAGTAGAGGCGTAGGTACTGTTCGCGTTCCCACGGGTGCACCGCGCGGCGGTAGCGTTCGTACTCGGCGAGTTTGGCATCGCGAAACGCGTGGTAGAGATGGTCGCCGAGCGCGGCGCGCACGACGGGATCGGCGTCGAGTTCATCGATCGCCTGGCGCAGCGATCGCGGCAGCGTTCCGATGCCGCGTTCGTGGCGTTCGTGTTCCCCGAGTTCGTAGGTCGAACCGGAGAGTGGGGGTCCGGGCAGCGTGGTGCGCGCGATACCGTCGGCGGCGGCGCCCATCAGCACTGCCAGCGCGAGATATGGGTTGCATGCCGGATCGGGGCTGCGCATCTCGACGCGCGGCGGCGTCTGCCCGGGCGGCACGCGCACGAGCGCATTGGCACTGCGTTGCGACCACACGGTGTAGATCGGCGCATCCCACGCTGCGACCAGGCGCTTGTACGAGTTCACCGTCGGATTGCAGACGGCCGTCACCGCCGGCGCGTGAGCGAGTAGTCCGCCGACGACGTAGAGCGCCGTCGCTTCGTCGGCCGATGCATCGAGTGAGAAGTCGACGTGCAAGCCGTTACCGGCGCGATCTTCGAGCGGTTTGGGCATGAAGGTGGCCTCCAAATCGAAGCCCGCGGCGACGTGTTTGGCAATGGTGCGCAGCGTCAACGCGTGATCGGCAGCTGCCAGCGGCCCATCGTGCGCAACGTCGATTTCGTGCTGGCCGGGCGCATGCTCGTGATGAGCCGATGCAACCGGCACGCCCATCGCTTGCAGCGCGGCGACGATGGCGTTGCGCGCCGCCTCGCCGCGGTCGTTAGCCGAAAAATCGAAATACGATCCAACGTCCTCGGTCACCGTGGATGCCGCGTCGGTGCGTTTGTCGAACAGAAAGAACTCGGCTTCGAGACCGATGCGAACGCCGGCGAGCGCGCCGGCGCTCTCTTGCGTCCGTTGCAGCGTCGTGCGCGGACAGCCTTCGAACGGCGTGCCGTCGGGCATCGCGATGTTGCAAATCAAGCGCGCTTCGCGCCCGTCCGGAGCCGGCCAGGGATAGATTGCAAACGTCGTCGGATCGGGCACGAGCAGCATGTCCAACTCCTCGCCGCGCACGAATCCGTCGATCGAGCCGCCGTCGAACGTCACGCGCCCGTCGAGCGCATTTTCCAGTTCGCCGACCGGCACCGAGACGTTCTTGCTGACGCCGAAAATGTCGGCGAAGACTAATCGCACGAAGCGAACGTTGTACTCGCGGGCAAGTTTGAGGACGTCGCGTTTGCCGGCGGGACGCCGGTCGCTAGGATGAGTGGAGTGCATCGATAGCCACCGCTAAGCGCAGAGTGAGTTGATCGTGCGGACTCTCCAACGTGCACGCGCAGATTTCTCCAATCTGACGCAACCGGTAAAAGACCGTGTGACGGTGCACGTTGAGCCGGGCCGCCGCCGTTTTCACATTTTGTCCGGTTTCGAAAAAAAGCCGGAGCGTCCGCTCGAGCTCCGTTTGATGTTTTTCATCATAAGCGCGCAACGGCGCGAGGACGCTGCGCGCGAAGGTTTGCAGGCGACGAAGATCGGCGCCTTCGTAGAGCAGCGGATACGCTCCGAGGTCGTCGTACGACGTGACGCGTCCGTCACCGAGCAGTCGCCGGCCGATCGAGAGCGCCGTTTGGGCAGCGTCGGCACTGCGGTGCAACTCGATCGGTGGTTCCACCGTTCCGACGCCGCCGCAGAGCTGCAGGGGTTTCGCGCGTTTGGCAACGGTCTTGGGTAAGAGCGTGGCCGCCGTTCGCGCGTTGCTCGCATCTACTTCACGCGCCGCGGGAAGGAATATCAACAGCGTCGCACCGCACTCGAGCATTCCTACGCCGGCGTCTTCGCTGCGAAACGTATCGCGTGCGACCGCGCGTAGTTCTGCGAGATCGCCGCCTGCGCGCCCGTCGTTCGTTTCGCGTTCGAGCGCGACGGTCAAGTACGCGCCCGCCAACGTGACGTCGCTGCCCGCTGCATCGTCGCGCGCCGCGTCAGGATCGCGGTGTTGGCGTTCGAGGAGGCGGCGCCAAAAGGCATTCCGGCGTTCGCGCGGCGCGTCGGGATGCCGAGAAAGTTCGGCGGCAAGCGCGGCAGCCGCAACGCGCATAAGCAATTCGAGATCGGCATCCGCGAGCGCGTGCGCGTCGGTTACACCGTTATCGAATGCCGACAGCCAACCGACGTGCGCGTTGCCGCTGGCGATGCGCAGGGCGCGACCGGCGGCACCGCTTTCGACCGTTTCGCGAGCGCTGCCGGGCATCACACCCGCACCCGCACGTGCAATGCGGCGCCATTGCGAATCCTCCACGAGAACTGCGGTGCCCGTGGTTTCCGACAAGCATCCCGCGATTTCGGTCGCGCCTCCGCCGGCCGCGGCGATCTGTGCGAGTCGTTCGGCGAAGGCGACAACTGTTTCGGGGCGCATTGCCCTATGTTTGCGCAGCGGTGTGCGTAGCGTGACGATGCGCCGTGAAGCGCGGCAGTTTCTTGGCGACGTCGTCGGGCATAATGGCGTCGATTGCGTCGTCCACGGTTACGATTCCGAGCATTTTTCCGCGTTCGTCGACGACCGGAACGGCGAGCAGATCGTAGCGCGCAATCGTTGCCGCAACGTCGACCGCCGCCATGTCGGGCGCGACCGTGACGGTGTCGGTTTCCATGATGCGCTCGATAAAGGCCGTCGGGAGCGCCAGCAACAGCGTGCGCAAGGAGATCGTCCCCAATAGATTGTCCTGCTTGTCGAGCACGTACAGGTAATAGATGAACTCTGAAACCGGCGCGATTTCGCGGATTTTACGAATCGTCGCTTCGGTCGTGCGGTGAGGATAGATCCACAGGTAGTCGGTCGTCATCAATCCGCCGGCGGTATCTTCGTCGTACTTGACGAGCTCGCGCAGCTCGTCCGCCGTATAGGCGTTCATCTCGGCGAGCAACTGCGATTGTTGCTCTTCGGGCAGTTCGCCGAGCAGATCGGCCGCATCGTCGGCGTCCATCTCTTCGATGATATCGGCGGCGCGTTCGGTGCCGATATCTTCGATGAGCGTTCTCTGCTTTTCGGAATCGAGATGTTCGAAGGCGTCGGCGGCCGTTTCGTCGTCGAGTTGTCCGACGACCGCAGCGGCTTCGCGCGCCGATAGATCGCCGATGATTTCGGCGAGATCCGAAGGATGAAGGCGAGCGAGTTTGCTCTGTTTGACCGAAAGGCGGACCTGCGACGGATTGGTCTCGCGAATGGGCGCAACCGAGCTCCATGCGATCATCGCGCGCGGCACGGCGCGATAGATGCCGGGCGTGTAGCGGCGGCCGAACGACTTGAGCCCGAGGCGTCGCAAGAGTCCACCGACGCCGACGTCGGCTGCGACGACTCGCAGCCGTCCGCCCGCACTGGCGACCTCGATGTCGTTGATACGCACGACCTTGCGTCCGTCGACGTCGACGATTTGTTTGTCGAGCAGATCCGCGATGAGGTAGAGCGCCTGGTCGTCACTTGGCGCCGGTTCCGAAGGCGCCGTCTTGAGCGCGATCGTTCCAGCTTGGTCGAAATCGGCGACGTTCTCGATCGGCGCGAAGCGCAGTCCCTGAGCAGTCTTGACGACGACACCGTCGATCTGCGGGAACGTATCGTCGGGGTTGGTCACGAGGAAATCCGCGATTTTCCCGACCGCAAGGTCGTTGACCGTAGCGCGCCGGCCGACCAGTTCCGAGATGAAGCCTTCGCTGAACGCCATCGCTATCGTTTCATTCGAAACCGACGCAGAGAGGGCCCCCATCTCCGTTTCGTCCAAAGCGGCCCGGCGATGCGTAAACCGGATCCACTCAATACGGCATTAGTCGCTGCAAAGGAGGCGGCTGAAACCTTGATGGTATACGCGACGCGACCGCGTGAGATCAGCGAAAAAGGCCGGCGCGCCGATCTGGTGACCGATGCCGACCGTGCCAGCGAGCGCGTGATCCTCGAACGCCTACGGCGCGATTACCCAAACGCGACGATCCTCACCGAGGAGAGCGGCACCCACGCCGGCAGCGCCGACGAACGGTGGATCGTCGATCCACTCGACGGAACGACGAACTTCGCGCACGGTTATCCCCTCTTTTGCGTCTCGATTGCTTACGAACGCGCCGGCGAATTGATCGCTGGGGTGGTCTATGCTCCCGCGATGGGCGAGCTCTTCGCCGCGCAGCGCGGCGCGGGTGCGCGCCTGCACGATCGCGCCATCCGCGTTTCAGCCATCGAGTGCGTCGGCGACGCGATGGTGTGTACCGGATTCCACCCTTCCGATTTCGAGCGCAACGCAGCGTACTTTCGAGCCGCCTCGAATCGCGCGCAAGCCGTTCGCCGCGATGGCTCCGCTGCGCTCGATCTGGCCTACGTTGCCTGCGGACGGTTTGACGGGTTTTGGGAGTTCGGGCTGCATGCCTGGGACGTCGCCGCCGGCACGCTATTGATCGAAGAAGCGGGTGGCCGCGTTACGCGCGTTGACGGGTCGGCTCCGGCGCTCGACGCACGTTCGATTCTCGCCAGCAACGGTCGCATCCACGACGAATTCGGCGCCGTCCTTCGTTAGGCAGCCAGCGAAGAGCGGCGCATCCACGTTCCTTCGCGCAACTTCCACTGCGTGACCAACGCGCGCACGCTCCATGCAGCGATCCACCCGAGCGCGACGCTGTAGAGACCGATGTGCAGTTTCTCGATGCCGATCCATGCGACCGGAATGACGAGCGCACTGCAAATCAGTCCGACGATCATCGAAAAGCGCGTGTCGCCCGAGGCGCGGATCGGCGCGAGCGAAACCATCGCCCAGCCTTTGAGCGGCAACGTCGCCATGTGGACGCCGAGCGGCCACGCCGCCATACTTGCAACCGCAGCGTTCAGCGTAAAAACGTAGGCGAGCGGCCACGCCAGCGCCGCCGCGACGATGCCGGCGACGAACGTGACGAGCGTCGAGAAGCGCTGTGCGCGCCCGAGAAACCAGCGCGCACCTTCGGTGTCGCCGGCACCGAGACGCTGGCCGATGATCGTCTGCGCCGCGCTCTGTAACGGACTCGGCACGACGAAGGTGAGATCGGAAACGACGTTGAGCGCGCGGAAGGCTGCTACGACCATCGCGCCGAGCGGTGCGAGCATGCCGACGATGACGATGTCGGGCACCATCACGCCCATCAGAAAAACCGCTTCGGGTAAACCGAGTCGCGTGCACTCGCGCGCGGTCGCCAGCGAAATCTTCCAGTTCGCAAAAATGCGATACGCCGGCTTGCGCCAGACGTACGCGAGAGCGCAGAGCAAGCCGAACGTCTCGGAGAGCAGGGACGACAATCCGGCTCCGGCGATGCCGAGCGGATGGTGCGTCCACCAGCCGAGCGCGAGTACCAACAGCAGTGGAATGTGCACGAGATTGATCGCAATAAGCACGAGTACGCCGACGATGCGGTTGCCGGCGGCGCCGAGACCAACGATGATCGAGCCTGAAATCGAAATCGGGAGCGCCGATGCCAGACGCAGGGTGAGGTAATGCGCGCTGGCGTCGGCGCTCGCTAAATTACCGACCAGCGCGTGGACGGCACCCTTGCTGAAAACGATGCCGAGTGCGAATGCTGCCGCGCCGACTGCGAATGGAACCACGGCGCCCGCGCGTACCGTGCGCGCAAAGCCGTCGACGTCGCCGGCGCCGATGCGTTGCGCGGCGATAATCGAAGTGCCCGTCAGCAATCCGAAGATCGAAAAGAGCACCGCGGTTAAAATCGCGCTGGCCGCCGTAGCACCCGCAAGCGCGACCGCACCCAAACTGCCGATGGCGATGGTGTCGACAATACCTAGCAACTGATCGCCGAGCATCTGCGCGGCAACCGGTAGCGAAAGGCGCCGGAACGCGGCGCCTACATTGCGATGGTCGACAATCATCGTTCAGAGGTTCCACGGATTCGACCCGGCGGCGCTGCCGCTGGTTTCAGCGAACCGCGTCGAGACTATCGAAAAAGGCGTCGATTTCTTCGTCGGTCGTGTAGAAGTGCGGACTGACGCGCAGCCCGCATCCGGGACGGTAGTCGAGAAAGACGCGTCGCGCGATCAGGTCGCGGCAGGCGCGATCCGCGCCATCAAAATCGATGCCGATCCATCCCGTGCGGCGCTGCGGATCGAGCGGCGTGTTCACGCGGAGACCGCGTTCGAGCGCTTTTTCGGCGATCTTCGTGGTGAGGCGTACGTTGTGTTCGCGAATGCGGCGGACGCCGATCGCCCGCACGATCGCATGCCCGGCTTTGGCGGCGGCGTACCCCGGAATCGTCGGCGTACCGTTTCCCCAACGATACATCGAAGTCGCGTGCACGATCGGCGCGGTCTCGAAAGCAAACGGACGTTCGTGCGCCATCCAACCGGTGACGGCCGGTGCAAAGCGCGAGAGCAACGAAGGCTTGACGTAAAGCCACGCGCAGCCCGGACCGCCACAGAGCCATTTGTGCGAACCGCCGGTGACGATGTCGAGATCCCACTGCGATACGTCGAATGGGTAGACGCCCGTGGTTTGATACGCGTCGACGCACAGCAGCGCGCCGACGTGACGGCAGTGTTCCGCAATGGTGCGCACGTCGGCAACGGCACCCGAAACGTAGTACGCGTGCGACAAGACCGCCAGCGCCGTCCGCTCGGTGATCGCGTCGCAGATGCGTTGCGTGTCGATCGTACGGCCGTCGTCAGAGGGAATGACACGCGTTACGGCGCCGTAGCGTTCCCATTCGCGCCACACGTAGGTCAGTGAGGGGAATTGCAGCGCTTCGTACGCAATTTCGTTGCGCTCCGGCGCGAACTCGATGCAGGTTGCCAGCGCGGCTTGCAGCACCGACACGTTTGGGCCGAGAAAAATGCTCCCGGCCGGCGCGCCGATAATTTCTCCGATGCCGTCGGCGATGGTGCCGATTTCGGGCAGCCACGCTTCCCACGCTTCCGGACCGTCGGCCGCCCACTGACTCCAGTATTGTGCCAGCGCATCGCGCGCCTGCAGCGGCGCCGCGCCCATCGAATGGCTGACCAGATACGTCGACGTGGCAAGAATCGGAAACTCCTCGCGAGAGATCGCCACGGTCATCGTAGCCCCCAACGGCTGGTTCATCCGTAACTCGCTCCCGTTCCCAACAACGTGCGAACCTCCCAGAGTTCAGGGAACATACGGTACTCGAGCGTCCGCGCGAGATAGTCAACCCCGGGCGAGCCGCCCGTCCCCGTTTTATGTCCGATCATGCGCTCGACCATGCGCACGTGACGGCTGCGCCACAGCAAGAGCCGCTCGTCGAACTCGATGAGATCCTCGAGCAGAAGATGCAAATCGTAAAACTGCTCCTCGTCCTGGTAGATGCGGCGAAAACTTTGGATTAGCGCCTCAGAAGGATCCGTTGCAAAACCGCGTCTGCGCAGCAAGGCTTTCACGCGGTCGTAGAGCGACGGCTCGCGCAAGCGCCGGTCTAAGCGTTCGCGGGCAGCGTCGTCGACTTCAACGTATTTCAACACGTCGGGGCGCCGGATACCGCAGGCGAACTCGAGTTCGCGAAATTGAATCGATTGAAATCCGCTGGCCGGATTGAGGTTGTCGCGAAATTGATTGAACTCTTGCGGCGTCATCGTTTCGAGGATGTCGACTTGCTGCTCGAGCAACCGTTGAATGGTGTGAATGCGACGAAAGTGTTTGGCAACTCGCAGCACCTTGCCGCCGTCCAGTGCTCGTCCGGCGGCGTCCAACTCGTGCAAGAGTTGCTTGAACCACAACTCATAAACCTGATGGATGATGATGAAAAGCATCTCATCGTGATGCTGCGGCTGCGAAAGCGGTTTTTGCAGCGCGAGCAATTGCTCGAGGTTGAGATAAGAGCCGTACGAGAGGCGCGGGGTGACGTTCGAAGCCACGGTTGCGCTCTTACTGGACGTTCACGTTGAAGGTGAGCGACTTCGCCGGCGCCACGCCGGTCTCGAACGGGCGCGCGTAGGCAAATCCAATCGACGTCGTGCCGCTGCGGTTGGCGTGATAGATGAAGATTTGCTGACCACCGGCTCCGATCGCACTGCTGCCGGGAGGCTGAAATACGTTGCCTTCGTAGGCGAGAATCTTGCCGTCGAGCACCGTCTGCGTCCAGGTGTATCCCGTCGTTGGATTGGACGGCAAAGCGACGAAGAACTCCTCGCCGGCCGAAACCGCGATGCTTTGCGATGCATCGGTGAAGACCGGCGTGTGCGGCTGCAAAGCGCGAGCCGGCTGCGCGGCGCCCGCCACGACGGCCACCGTCAACGCCGCCGCCAGCGTGCGTGTCGTCATGGCAGCAGCCTTACGGGGGATGCAGTGCTTCTCCTCGAAGCGCGGCTGCGATGACGTGGTGGAAGCGAACGGGTTGCCTGCTGAGTATGGCCGGCCTCTTCAGTATGGTTGCGGCGTGTTCGAACGCAAGCCATAGCGCAAGCGCGAGCGGAAGTGCCGGACCAGCCGCCACCAACTCCGTGGATTTCCCGCTTTTCGACGGCGCGTCGGTACTCTCGAGCCGCCCGTGGCATCAAACGATCTCGTCGCGTCCGGGAGCCGGCACCAGCGCGCTGCTTTCGCAAGGCGCCGGAACGTACGACGGCCACGACGTCGTCGCCGGCACGCAGGCACTGATGCCGTCGCTAGAATCCTGGCTGGACAATCTCGACGCGCATCCTCCTTCCGGCTATTCCTCGGTCGCGCACGGCAGCGGCGTCGACGCCGTCCGTTCGCACACGCGCAATCTCGGCATCGACTTCGCAGTATTTGAAAATACCGAAAACGGCAAGCGTCACGACGTCGTCGTCCTCGCCGTCGATCCGGAAACGCTCGATTCCAAGGCCGGACCGATGTTGGGTGTCGTGGGCAAGTTTAGGCTCTTACCGCAGTCGTTGCGCGACACGATCGACGCTCAAACGAAGAAACAGACCGGCTTTACCGTCACCGAGGCGACCGATCCCGATTCGCCGCTTGGTGCCGCCGTTGGTTCGCTCTCGCAGTTGCGCGACTTCGGCGGACGCGGCGTCGTATTGATCGACGCGGTCAAACAATGAGTCTGCTGAAGCCGTCCTTGCGGCCGAACTCTTCGGGCAGCGGCGCTGCGATCGGTGCAGCGACAGCGTCGGCAGACTCCTAAAGTTTGAAGGTCGCCTCCGGCCGTTTCCGCGAGATCGGCTCGTGGATTATCCTCAACGCGCTCTGGATTCCACTCACGTTCCAAGACGCGGCGTTGATGACGATTGCCGTACCGGCAGCATTACTGCAACTCGCGCCGGCATCGCACGTCGTCGCGCTCTCTGCGCTGGCCAGCGTGACGGCGCTGGCCGCAATGGTCGTTCCGCCGCTAGCGGGTTGGCTTTCGGATCGATCTCGGCGCAATGGCGGAGAGCGTCGCGCCTACGTGCTCGCCGGCCTAGCCCTCGACGTTGCCGCGTTGGTCGCGCTTGCCTTTTCGCACGATTTGGTAACGTTTGCCGTTTGTCTTCTGATAGCGATCGTTGGCGCGAATGTTGCACTCGCGGCCTACCAGGTGTTGCTACCCGAACTCGTACCGCGAGCAAAATGGGGCGCCGTTTCCGGCGTGCGTGGCGCGGCCAGCCTCGTCGGAACGATCTTAGGCTTGAGCATCGCGGGCGTGGCGCCCGACCCCGGTTTCACGTTCGTAGCGGCCGCCGTGGTCGTCGCGGTGTGCGCGGTTTCACTTTTCTGGATTCATGAAACGCAGTGGGAAGAACCGGATCGCGCGCAGGTCCGCGACTGGCACGACTTCGGCGTCGTCTTCGTCGCGCGCGTGCTCGTGTTCTTCGGTTTAATTCTGCTGCAAACGTTCGTCCTGTATTACTTCCGCGACGTGCAAGGGCTGCCGAATCCGTCGCTGGGGACGGCAATTGCGGCTTTCTGTACGATGATCGGCGCGACCGGATCGTCCATCTACCTCGGCATTCTCTCGGACCGCGCGCCGCGCAAGATCGTTACCGCCATCGCCGGAATTCCAATGGCGGTCGCTGCGATTGGATTCGCGATCGCGCCCGCGCCGCAGTGGATATTCCTGTACGCCTTCCTTTTCGGTCTCGGCTTCGGCGGCATTTTTTCGAGTGGCTGGGCGTTGGCCATGGACGCCATTCCCGCGATGCGCGACGTTGCGCGCGATCTCGGTTTGTGGGGTGTCGCCACGCATCTTCCCAACGTCGTCGCTCCGCTCGTCGGCGGCTGGCTGATCGCGTCGTTTCACGGAACCCGGGCAGGGTATCAAGCCACGTTCGCTCTCGCCGGCCTCAGTTTCGCACTCGCCGCGCTGTCGGTTCTGCGCGTAGGACGTCGTCCGGTTTCGTCGTGGTGGGGTTGGCCGATACGCTTTGCAGCGTACACGACGAACTATGTTTGGGTTCGCATCGCATACCGCATTCGTCACTGGGGAAGCGTTCCGCGGCACCGTGGCCCGTCGGTGATCGTGGCCAATCACCAACATGATCTCGAATCCATGACAATCGTCTCGACGACGTTCATCGAGTCGAGCTCGTGGCGGCATTCGATCTGCACGGCCTGCTCGCGGCGCATGTACGAGCCCGGGTTTCTCGCGCTGCGTCTTCCGTGGTTGCGCTTTTTATTGCGTCGCGTTAATGCCGCTCCGCTGTTTGTAGCGCTCGGCATGCTGCCGCTCGAAAACGAACTCGGGTCGCGCGAAGTTTCGGGCTTGGCGTGGTCGGTGCAGCGTACGCACGGTCCGTTGCGTCTCGACGAGATCTTCGACGAACGCGTCTCGTCCTTATTTCCGCCTGCGACGAAAACGTCGGACTTATTGAGCAACGAGCTGTTCGGTCGCGCGACCGCAATCGTCAAAGTGGCCGCGCTGCGCGAACCGTATCGCCGCGAAATTCTCAACGAGACGCGCACCTACCTCGATGCCGACTTGGCGCGCATGGAAGACGTCGTTCGGCGTGGCGCAACGTTCTATCTCACGCCGGAAGGGCGCTACTCGCTCGACGGCACGATTGGGCCGATGCGCGGCGTCATCGATCGCCTCGCCCCGCTTGCGACGATCTACTTGGCCGGGGTGAGTTACGATCCGTTCGTCGCCAAGCGTCTTTCAATGCTGTTTCGCGTCGCGCGACTCGACGATCGCGAGCATCTCACGGCGGCGCTGGCAGCGATTCGTCCGGTTACCGCGAGCCAGTTGCTGGCTTCGTGGTTGAACGGTACGAACGAAACATTTGACGAAAGCGAGGCGGTGACGATCGTCGCGCGCCGTTTGGCGACCCTTCCCGCGACACTCTTCGTCGATCCGGAGTTGCGCGCGGATTCGGTCCGGTTGGTACGCGCAGCGCTGCCGTTGATGGTCGAGTGGAAGATTCTCGAGCGCGCAGGGGAGCGTTATCGGTTGGGAAGCGAGCGCCGCCACCCGCAGTTCCCGATGGTCGGCGACATCGTCGCATATCAAGCGCGCTTCTTTGAGGAAACGCTGGCAAACGCAGCCGCGCTCAGTGCCGTCACCGAACTATGACGTGCGTCGCTTTTTTCTTTGCTCGCTCGAATGCGACGAGACGTGCGCGCAACGAACCGGCCTGCGCGCCCTTAATCCGTCCGTCACTGCCGACGACGCGATGCGCCGGAATGAACAAATCGAGCGGCGTGGCGCGCATCGCGGCAGCAACGCCGCGGTGTGATAGCGGTCGCCCAATACCGCGTGCAACGTCCGCGTAAGAGACGAATTCGCCGAAAGCTAGACGTGCGACAAGTCCCCAAACGTCGCGTTGAAAAGGCGTTCCGGCTGGATCGAGGGGCAGATCGAACCGGCGCAGCCGGCGCGCAAAATACGCGCGCACTTGTTCGGCCGCATCCGCAAGCAGGGCTTCGGTCGGATTGGCGCGCGACGCGGCGCGGCGCGGTACGAAGGTGCTCGCAACGATCGCAAGGCCGTTGCTTTCGATCAACAAATCAAATTGCCAGGCAGCCGGAATCCGCAGGCGAACCGAGGAACGACTCATGAGCATCCCGCGTTCATCGTCTAGGGGAGCTCCTCCGCCGAAATTTGCAGGCGGAGATTCTGGAGGTTTTCGTGAGCCGCAACGTTATTCGCGCGACTGCCGTGCTGGCCATCGGTTTGCTGACGGCATGTCACGGCGGCAGCGTAATGCCGCCGTCCCAAGGAACGTCGGCGCTGCCGTCCGCGGCGTCCGATGGCGAGATTCCGCTGCAGTCGCCCAATGCCGTGCGCACCGTTTGCCCTCCGGCGATGCAACCCGGACGCATGCGGTGCTTCGCTCTCGAACGCACCGACCTTCGCGCTACCGCGTTTGATCAAAACGCCGCGCATGCGGGCTACGGTCCGCAAGACCTTCAGAACGCCTATAGCATTCCGTTTGGCAACGGAACCAAAGTTGCGATCGTAGACGCGTACGGCTATCCGAATGCGTCAAGTGACCTCGCCGTCTATCGCTCGTATTACAAGCTGATTGCCTGCACGACCGGTAACGGCTGCCTCGAGGTTCGCAATCAAACCGGTGGAACGAAATTTCCCCCGCCCAACTCCAACTGGGACTCCGAGCAAGCGCTCGATCTGGACATGGTTTCCGCAATGTGCCCCCGCTGCCACATCATTCTGGTTCAAGCAAACTCCGATTACACGTCCGATCTTTACACTGCAGTGAAAGAAGCGGCAACGCTGGGCGCAGTGGTGATTAGCAATTCCTACGGCGCGAGCGAATATAGCAAAAACGGCTGCGGCGGTCCGGGAGAACCATCCGATCCGGCGTTCTCGGTTGCCGGCCACGTTTACGTTGCCAGTGCGGGCGATCAGGGTGGCGGTTTGAGCGATTGCGGCGGACCGCAACAACCGTGTTCGTTATCGACGGTCGTCTGCGTCGGCGGGACCAAACTCGTGCACGCGAACGATAAGCGTGGTTGGAAAGAATCGGTGTGGAACGAACTTGCCGATAACTTTTGCAGCGGCACGTGCGGCGCTACCGGAAGCGGCTGCAGCATCGTCGTGAAGAAGCCTTCGTGGCAGAACGATCCCTCGTGTAAGATGCGCTCCGAGGCCGACGTGGCCGCATCGGCGTCGGTGCTCGCACCGGTAGCCGTATATTGGGGCGGTTGGACTGCCTTCGGCGGAACGAGTGCATCGGCACCGATCGTCGCCGGAATCTTCGGACGTGCCGGGAACGCCTCCAAAATTAACGGACCCCAGCAAATTTGGACGCATCGCTCGGATTTGCACGATCAGACCGTCGGCAACAATATCTACCTGCCGGTCAGCGGTCCATGCGTGAGCAGCATTCACTATATTTGCAACGCGGTCAAAGGCTACGACGGGCCGACGGGTTGGGGAACGCCCAACGGCCTCGCCGCGTTTTAGGGCGTGGTTCGCCATGTTGTGGCCGTCGTCGCGCTCATCGCGCTGGTCGCGCCCTCGGTGAGCGCGGCGAGCACGCCGCGCGACGGTGCGGTGATCGTCGATTCCGGTTCGACGAATACGTCGGGTTATCGGATTGAAATTTGGTCGGACGGCAACGCTACGATCGTGCTGCAAAATCGCGGCGTGGCGCACTCGACGGCGAAACCGTTTGCGGTCGCCCCGGCTGTTGCAGCGCAATTCTTTGCCAATCTCAAGGCCGCGCGCACGGCCAACGTCAATACGCTGCCGTGCATGAAGAGTGCATCGTTTGGAACCACGACTCGCGTTACGTGGCACGAGTGGACATCCCCCGATTTAGATTGCCCGTCCGATCACGCGGTGCTCGACGCGCTCATTGCCAGCGTGAACAAAATACGCGCGGCGTCGGGGATCGGAACGCTGCCTGGGCTCGGCCACGGTGCCGGTGGAGGGCCGATTCGCGTCCAGCCGTCGCCGTCGCCAAGCGAATCTCCGGACTGATTGACTACATCGTAAAATCCGCGGTGGCGGATTCGTCGGTTTGCGTGCTGAGACGCCCCGAATGGATGGCGCGCTCGAACGCGCCGTAGTCGCGTTCGACTTGGTCCGCGTAGGCGGTAGCGTACTTTGCGATCGCCCTGTCGAAACGATCGCCGGGTCCTAGATAACCTGCAATCGTCGCGGCATCACCCGCCTTCGCGTGCGCTCGCGCGAGTGCCCAGCCGCACATGCCCGCGTAATCGGCCAGTCCGGACGGCCGAAACGACTCGATGTTTGCCGACACCTTCATGTCGCGCAGTTGGCGAACGTAGTAGTCGCGGTCGCCGGCGAGCGCCCAGCCCAAAAAGATATCGCTCGACGCTTGCATCAAACGCTGTCCGTACACGACGCGAAAGCCTTGATGTTGGTAGCGGCTCGGACCATCCGGCCGCTCCAGCACGGATCGGCGCGCTTCTTTGGCTTGGAGGAAGAGCGGATCGGTTTGTTCCGCCAGAAATAGCGCTATGACGCACCGCGTACCGACGCTGCCTACGCCCACGACCTTGACGGCAACGTCTTGAAACTCGTAACGATCGAACAACTTGGCGCGTTCCTCGGGCATGGAGGCGCGGTAGCGGCGCAAGAACTCATGCAGCGACTGCACCCACAACTGCTCCGTCTCACCGAAATGGTAAACGAGCGGCGGATTGTCGACGATGCGCACGCGGCCCCCGTCGCTTTCGGCAATCTTAGGAAAGAGCGTTTCGGACGTATGGCGCGCGGCAAGGGCTTCAGCGTCACTCAAACTGCCGACGGCGCGAGCGTGACTGCGAAGAAACGCGCGCAATTGTGCAAAAGCAATTTGCGTGTACCAGACGTCGAGCGGAGACATCGCGGCGAATTCGGCAAGCCGTTTGCGGTACTCTGCGACGCCGGCTAGAACGATATCGCGTGCTGCCGCATCGGAAAAAGCGCGATGGCGAGCCGCGAGGACGAAACTTGCCGCCAGCCGCTTTACATCCCATTCCCACGCTCCGGGAAACGTTTCGTCGAAGTCGTTGATATCGAAGATGAGGTTACGTTCGGCAGTGGCAAAGCCGCCGAAGTTCATCAGATGGCAGTCGCCGCAGAGTTGGACGCCGATGCCGGTGGCCGGCGATTCGGTGAGATCGCGAGCTTGAATCGCGGCGGTTCCACGGAAAAATGCAAACGGCGATTGCGCCATGCGTGAATAGCGCAGCGGAATCAATCCCGGAACGCGGCCCTCGTTGGATGCTTCGACGATCGCGATCGGATCGATCGAATCCGCGCGCTTTTCCCAGACGGCGTGGCTCGAACGAGGGCAGGTCTTTCGCAACGCTTGCCCGTGTCGCCGCCGTTCCTCTCGGTTGGTCATCCGGTTTTATATTCCGGACGCGAGCGCTTTGACGCCCTCGTCCCGTGACGGAAACCGGCGATAACCGCTATACGTCGTGACGATTTCGGCGCCACCGCTGATAAAGAGCACGTGACCGGCATAGTGTTCGTGCATTTCAACCGCATCCCACAGATCGGGAAGAACTCGGCCGAAGGTCAGCGTGACGGAAGCGTTATCAACGTGATTGGGAAGTCCGCTTGGTACGAAGTCGACGTGGAGTACGTGATGCGTTGCGCCCTCGATGACGAGCGTTCCATCGCCATGACCCGCATCGCGTTTGAGACTAACAAAAGCGATTGCGACGTTCCCTGGAGCGCAGCGATCGCATGGCGCGTTTTGAATGCGATAATCGGCGATCTCGTCGGCGCGCAACGGTAGGAGGTAACCGACGTCGGGATTCTTGTCGGCATCGGCCTGGGCTTTCGCGAGATCGTCGGCTGTAGCGGCGGTGCCGTTCGCGACGCGGCTGTAAATTTTCACCGCAACCGCGCGATCGCCGTCACGCAACAACCCCGCTTGGATCTCGAGCGACGCATTGTGGCCCGGCGCTCGCTCTTGCGCGTTGACGCGGCGGTGGAATGCAGTAAACCCTGCACGTTCGCTAGCGAGCGTACGGACGGCTACTGTGAGCGCGTTCAATGCATCCGGATCGGATGCCGGCGGCGGCGTAGGCGCTGCGGCGCAGAGAGACGCAACGGCGGCTGCCGGCGCGATCGTTCTCCATAATCTCACCTTAAACCGGTGCATTTTTTAGACGCCAGGAGATTGCCCCGCTAAGGGTGTAGCCTCCCGCCTACCCTTCCGGCGCTTCTCGGAGGTTCCCTTAAGTGCGGCCACTGTCGTCTGCATTTGCAAGGTACTTTTGGCATGGTGCAAAGGTCCTAACCTTGGGCGCGGTGGCGTTTGCATCGGCGTGCGCCGCCAAAGCGGAGCCGGAACAATGGACGTTGTGGTACGTACCCAACGAACCAAAACCGGGCGTGCACTTGTCACAACCCTGTGGAACGTATGTGTTCGCGACGGCTCCGATTCCGGCCGAATACACCGTTGCCGTAGTTAGAGGCTGGATCGGGCCCAATAAGCCGCAAGGGAATACGGCCGTGATGCACAGCGGCGAGAACTTCCTCGGAACGCTCGAACTTGGCTTGCAAACAATTCACGACGACAGCAATGGTTACGACTTGAGCGTAAACGTCGTATACAAAATCGGTACGTATCTAGCGGCAAAGGCGCGGGCCGATGCCGACTGCCCGCTTGCGGCCGGGGGCCGCCCCACGTAGCCTGCTTTTGACCGACGCCGACGTTATCGTGCTCGGCGCGGGTGCGGCGGGCTTGGCGGCCGCGCGCAAACTCGCTCGAGAATCGCTGCGCGTACTCGTCGTCGAGGCGCGCGATCGCGTTGGCGGTCGCGTACTTTGGCAAACGATACGCGGATTCACGGCGGAACTGGGAGCAGAGTTCATTCACGGTCCGGCAAAACGCACGATCGCCCTGCTACAGGAAGCCGGGCTGCACGCGCTCGAGATTCGCGACACCACCACGTTCAAATCGGCAGCCGCGATTTTTGAAGATGCGCGCGACCTTTCCGACGACGAAAGCGTCGATCAATTCTTGACCCGGTGCGCTAGCGACAGCGCCTCGCGCGAAAACGCCGCGCTGGCGCGCATGTTCGTCGAGGGTTTCGACGCCGCCGATCCGGCGATTGCAAGTGCAAAGGCGATTGCTCTGGAGTGGGGATCGGGTGTCGACACGATCGTGAGGCGTCCGTCGGAGGGGTACGCGGCGCTGTTCAACCATTTGCGCGACGAGTGTATCGCAGCGGGCGTGCGCATCTGCGCGTCTTCCACGGTGCGCGAGGTTTCCTGGCAGCGCGGAGGCGTTGCAATGCACGTTACCGGCGCACAGCGAGATTCGACGACGTTTCGCGCGCAGACCGCCGTCGTAACGCTCCCGGTCGGGGTTCTGCGACATCGTGGCGATGCCACCGCCGTTGCGTTCGATCCGATGCTACCGGAACGCAAACGTGCCGCGTTGCAGTATCTGGAGATGGGCCCCGCCGTCAAGGTCGCGCTCTGGTTTGCGACGGCGTTTTGGGAACGGCTTCGCGATGGACTCTATCGCGACGCGGTGTTCTTCCAAAGCGAGCACCAGCCGTTCCGGGTATACTGGACGCAAATGCCTTTGCGCTTGCCATTCTTGATCGCATGGGTCGGCGGCCCGAGCGCCGCGGCCGTCGGCGCAACGCCACCCGACCGCCTCGTCGATGCCGCGCTGCGCGGATTGGGTGAGTTGTTCGGCGACGAAGCGATCGTGCGCCGCGAGTTTGCCGGTGCCGCGCTGCACGATTGGCAAAGCGATCCGCTTTCGCGCGGAGCGTACAGTTACGTCACGGTAGGCGGCGACGAGGCGCGCGCAACCCTTGCCGAACCGATTGAAGAAACGCTCTTTTTTGCCGGCGAAGCAACGTGCGTCGACGGACAGTCCGGCACCGTCAACGGCGCGATCGAAAGCGGTGAGCGCGCGGCAGACGAAGTATCTGCAGCGCTGCGGCGCAAACGCAGGCGCGATGATTGAGCCGTCGTCGTCGCTGAGCGCCTGGTCGGCATTTTTTACGGCAATCAGCACCTCGGCCGCTGCGCTCATCGGACTGATGTTTGTCGTGATAACGCTCATCAATCGCGAAGAGTGGAAAGAGCAAATTCGCCGCAATAGCGACGGCCTTTCAACGTTCAGCACCCCGACGGTCATGCATTTTTGCGCGGCGCTGCTCGTGTCGGCGATCTTAGTTGCGCCGTGGCGTTCGTTGCTCGGTCCAGCAATTTTGCTTGGCGCCACCGGTCTTTACGGCCTGGTATACGCCGTGCGCGTCATGCTGCGAACGCAACGGCTTAGGACGTATACCCCGGATCTCGAGGATTGGGCCTGGTACAACATTTTGCCGTTCGTCGCGTACGGCGCCGTCTTCGCCGGTGCGCTCACGCTCACGCGCGCGCCGGCAGCCGGAATCGAAGCATTCGGGGCCGGAGCGTTGCTGCTGATTTTCATCGGCATTCGCAACGCATGGGATGTCGTAACGTACCTCGCCGTACACGGACCACCTGGATCGGAGGAGTAGCGGCGAGGGCACCAGCGCGAATCTTTTACGCCTTACCATTTGAACTCACGCTACTGTTGGAGGACTTAGCATGCAAATAATGCGGCGCGGTCGTAAAATATCTGAGCGTTGATCCTACTATCTGGTGGTACTATACGATCGGTCTTCTGATCGGTTTTGCCGCGTACAGCGTTATCGCCGTGGTCTTTGGGCACGCCCACGGTCGGAGGGAACGCTGTATCTCGTGAGTCCCAAATCGGCCACGGAAAAAGACGAAAACGTGAACTGAAGGCCGTGCATGCCAGCCTGCGGAAGCGGGGGCGCATGAAGCGATCCGCAACCGTAGCGTTGACGTTTGTGCTGGCGGCCTGTGCGTCCGGCGCGCAGCCGGCGATGCAATCGATGCCCCATACCGTCGTTCGCGAATTTAGCGGTAGCGGCGCGGGTAAGATCACGCACGTCATTTACGTCGTTCAGGAGAATCGGAGTTTCGACAACCCGTTTCAAGGCTACCCGGGCGCCGATACGGTCTCCCAAGGGCAGAACTCCTCCGGGCAAACGATCACGTTGCAGCCGGTGTCGTTGTCCCGGGTGTATCAAATCGATCACTCCGCCAACGCGATGTTTGAAGCCTGCAACGGCACCGGGAGCGTTCCCGGCACGAAATGCCGCATGAATGGGTTCGATCTCGAAGAGTCGTACGGCGGCCCGCAAAATCCGCAGTACGTATATGTGCCGCACAGCGAGTCGCAACCCTATTTCGACATGGCGCACGAGTGGGTCGTCGGTGACCGCATGTTTCAGTCGCACCTCGACGAAAGTTTCGTTTCGCATCAGTACGTTATTGCCGCACAGGCCGCGTCCAGCGTCGATTTACCCGATTCACTGATATGGGGTTGCGCGGGCGGCGTCTACGACACCGTAGCTACCATCACCCAGAGTCGCAATCCGAACGGTCCGCAGCAACAGGCGTGTTTCGATTACACGACGCTGGGCGACGAATTGGATGCGGCACATCTCTCTTGGCGTTTTTACGCCGTGCGCTACAATAACGACGGCGGCGGAAACGGCGGAACGTGGTCGGGTTATCAAGCCGTAAAGCACATCTTCCGCGGGCCCGACTGGAAGAATGACGTCATCACGCCGAACTGGCGGTTCATCACCGACGTCCGCGCTGGAAAACTCGCAAACTTTACGTGGATTACGCCGCAGTGCGCGGAGTCAGATCACAACGAATGCGGCGGCGGCTACGGTCCGTCGTGGGTTTCTGCGATCGTAAATACGGTCGGTAACAGTAAATTTTGGAACTCGACTGCCATCTTCGTGCAATGGGACGATTGGGGCGGCCTATACGACCACGTCGCGCCGCCGCTCGAGGACTACGACGGTAACGGCTTCCGCGTCCCGCTGCTCGTCATCTCGCCCTACGCAAAGAAGGATCACGTTTCGCACGTGCAGTTTGAAACGACGAGCGTCCTGCGATTCGCCGAGGATCTCTACGGTCTTGCGCACATGACTGCGGCCGACACGCGCGCCAATTCGCCCGCCACCGACTGCTTTGACTTTTCACAAAAACCGCGTCCATTCGTCCAAATCAAAGCACCGTACTCGGCGGACTTTTTCATCCACCACCGCTTTGCCAACGGCGGCCAAATCCCCGACGATCAGTAGCTAGCCGCTCGGCACGATTCAGTGCCGCCGTAGGGTGGTAGATATGCGAACATGGCGAGACTGCTCGCGATTCTGGGTTTGCTTCCGCTCTTCGCGATGTCGGCGAATGCGCCGGCCACGCCCGACGGCGATGTAGCGCAACTGCGTCAGCTCGAGCGTACGTTCGCGACGGCAATGAACGACAAGGACGCCGACGCGGTAATGGCCGTCTATGCGAACGAAAAATCACTCTTCGTGTTCGACGTCGTCGGACCGCCCGGCGTGCACGTCGGTTGGGACGAATATTATCAAGCGTTTAAGCGGATGTTCGCGTCAATCGATGGTCCACTGCGTTTCAGCGTGAGCGACCTCGACGTTCAAGTAAGCGGGGACGTCGGCTACGGCCGCAGCTTGCAGCATCTTTCGGGAATCCACATCAAGGGCAAAAAACCGTTCGATTATACCGTGCGCGTGACCGACGTGTACCGGAAGGGTGGCGGCAAATGGCTGATCGTTCAGGAGCACATATCGCTTCCGGTCGATCGTGAAACGTTTATGCCGATCCTCCACTCGTCGCTGCCGAAGTAGCGAGCAGTGTCCATGTTGAGAAGAAGAACGCCGGACGGGTGCGCTTCGCGCGGGCTTACCAGTGTAACGGCCCTTCGAGATGTGGTTTCACCCAGACGATCAGATCCCAAATGGTTGGGAACTCAAAAATCGTGGCCACGGCGTCGGCGCTCGTCACGCGTCCGAGTTTAACCAGTGTGTCGGCCGAAGGCTTCGAAAGACTGCCGCCGGCATTGGCAAAATCCTGATTCCAAACCCATTGGTCGTAGACCATTTTGCCCGACGACTCTTTCACGACATAGTGAACGTGTCCGTTGAACTCATACCAGCGACCCGGATTGATTCCCCAGAGTTGTGGTCGCGGTTCGTTATTCGGTCGCAGCACTGAAAAATCTGCGCCCATCAGATTGCCGTCCTTATCGTACCAGAGCTGACTGGGATGGGTTGGGTCCGACGTCCACTGTTGGTTCGCGTAGCTAATCGCGCCCGTATCGTCTGGGCTCGTGTAGCGTACGTACCCCGCCTTTTCAGCGTCGCCGACGTGCGGAAAACGGCTCGTGAGATCGCGCTTTACAGAATCAACGAACTGCGTCTCACTTGGTGAGAGCGGCCCCGTGAGGGTTGGCTGCTCGTCTGCGCGCGCGATCGCCATCGCGGCGCAAAAAGCCGCCAAAAGGGCGATGCTTCCACGTGCCTTCATGCATTGTGCTCCTCTCGCGACGGTCCCCTCAAGAAAAACGTCGCAGCCGTCGGGAGCGTGACGAGTATTTCGGAGAATCGGTCATGTGCCCTCGGCAACGGCAGTATCGCTTCCAACCGATGTGCGCGTGCAGTTTATGTGGCGCCCTGCGCGCCGGTTCGTGCCTAGGCGGATCTGAAGGCCGGTGTTGCCGTTTTGCGGAACGTGAGACCAATGAATCTGCGATCTGCGCAGCGGATAGCCGCTGTCGTTTCGGTTATTTGGTGGTTTTTGGCAGCCGGCGCGGTGGCGATCGCGGGAACGCTTCCCGACATCAGCGGCACGTGGTATGCCAACGGCGATTCGTCAAAGCGCTGCCGTATTAGCCAGAGTGGCACCTCCGTGACATTGACGAACGAACAAGACAGAACTGCCAGCGGACGTTTCGCGAATCCGGGAACGATCGAGAGCGATTGGGGCTACTTCGGCGGACGCGCCATTCGCGGCACGATTTCGAACGATCTTCGGCGCATCGACTGGAGCAATGGGACGTACTGGACGCGCGAATCGTCGCCGCAGCCAACCCCGACACCGAATCCGTATCGGGCGCTGCAGTTTGCGACGGCCGGGCTGGCGCCGGCGCGCGAGCCCGTCGTATTGCTCGACGGATGGGGCGCCGTAAAACGCGACGGAAAGGCCGTCGTCGTTTGCGTATCGTTCAAGAACGAACATCCGGTCGCAGCAACGCACGTCGTCGTGGATTTTCCGCTAACCTCTCGCAGCGGCGAAATGCTCGAGACGCTGCGGCTCGACCGCCGCGGCACCTTCTCGAGCGGTATCGACATCCGCGGTTGGCCATCGCTGGGCGAGTGGCAGGCCGGCGTCGGCCATCGCGGTTACGGCGATAATTGCGTAACGCAAGATGCTCGGATTGCTGCAATGTCGCTGCTGAGCGCGCACTTCGTCGGCTATCGACTCGAGCGCGTCGAGTTCGCCGACGGAACCGCCTGGCCGGAGCGATAAGAACGGGCCGGACCTTCAGAGATTCCTCATATCACTGCTTCAAACTGACTCCCACTCGCTCGATTTGAGCGACGTCCGCCGGAGGCTGCACATGTCCTGTAGCAATGGTATTTCTTTGCGCTCGACTTACGGTCTGGTCGCCATCGCGTTCGCATTCGCTGGATGCTCCTCGCTTGCGGGAGGATCGACGCCGCAAGCGCCGGCGACGGGGGCGTTGAACGCGTTGGGCGGCCCGCAGGCGCACGTTGGGAGAACCTTTGGCAACCGGCCTGCGAACAGTTCACAGGATCTCTACATCGCAAACATTCTAGGCGGCGTGCCGCTCTATTCCACCGGAAAAAACCCGCAAAAGGTCGGCGACATCACGGATCAACTCCCGCGCGTCACTAGCGTGTGGGTGGATAAGAAGGGCGTTTTGTACGCCTATACGGATAATCGCCAGAGTCCGTATGAGACCATCGAGGAGTTCCAACCGGGCGCCACGAGCCCGTTTTTCTCACTCGTCGTGCAGCATTACGGTTTAATAGCGGTCGCCGACGCAGCACAGAACGTCTATGCCCAGGCAGAGAACGGTCAAGGCCAACAAGTGATCGACAAATATCCGCCGGGTAGTCAGAACATTGCCAACGAGTACGTTGTTCCATCGATCGGTTCGTGCTCCGGACCGCAAGGCATGACGTTCGATTCAACCGGGGCACTGCTCGTCGGTGTCGCTGCACTCGCCAATAACAAGCGGGGTCAAGTCGGGGCGGTATTCCGTCTCAACGCTGGTTCGTCAACATTCACTAATCTCAACCTCAAGAACGCCTATGGCGGCGTGATCGCAACCGACGGCGCTGGGAATCTTTATGTTGGCGGCGTTGATACGATATCGGTCTACGCGCCGGGCGCAACCAGTCCGTCACGCGTCATACATACGAAAGCCCAAGTCATTGCTCTTTCCGCTGCTTCGGATGGAACGCTCTACGTCCAAACGTATTCCGGCGGAATTACCGTATACGCGCCGGGAAGGGTAAAGTCGAATGAGAGCTTCATTCCGCAGGCGCAGGTGAGCGGTCTCGCGCTCGGGCCCGGTTAACCGCCACGTACAACACGGGCTGGCGCTCATACAAGAAAATATGTCGCGCCAGCCCCGAGCCTGAGGCGAATTAGCTCTTCCTGCAGAGGCGCAAACTACTGAAGCCTCGCGACAAGGTGCCTCGTCGTGCGAGTCGTAGGAAACTCCATGGCGCGTCGATGGATCGTGGCGCTCTGCATCTTCACCGGATTGATGGATGTCGTCGGTCTCGCCACGCTGGCAGTATTACCGTGGCGAGGCGAGTCCGGATTGCAGTTGACCACGACGAGCCATCCTTTCGAACGCCGCGTTACCACCGTCGAGGGGCCTGCTGCGCGCGCGGGAATCCGGCCAGGCGACATATTCGATGCCCGTGAGTACGCGCAACAGAGCTACCTCGGTGTTAAGAATGCGCCGGTAAGTTTTCGCGTCGTGCGCAACGGCCGGACGATTCCGGTCACACTCGTGCCGCAGCGAGCCTCGTTCGAGTGGACCGATGTCGTTCGCTACGTCGCCGTCTTGTGGGTGGTGTTGTTCGCCCTTCTGATTGCGGCGCGCGGACCGCAAACGCGAGCAACGTGGTTGTTGTCGCTGGCGCTGGTGCTGCAAGCGTTGGAGACCGCTACCGGTCAGGCTTTCTGGCCGGTACCTTGGGTCGCGGCCGCGAGTTTAGTTACAGCGGTTGTGCTGTGGAACGCCGTCTATGTCGTGTTGGCCGTCTACGCATGGCGCCGGATATGGGGACTATTAACGTGCGCCCTGGCGGTGCTGTGCGACGTGCCCGACGTGTTGCGATTCTCGACCGTCGCCGGCATGTGGTTCGACCCACAGTTTTTATTTCCAGCGTGGACATTGGTGCTGTATGCAGTTCCGGTGCTCCCACTGATGGTAGGTGGCGCGCAGGCAGCGCGTGCGGCGACGGGAGCCGATCGTCAGCGCATTGCGTGGGTCTTTGCGACGTTCGGCATCTTTTGGGCGATCTGGTTCCTTAACGCCTCAATCCTTGCGTTTGGTAAGGGGTTATCAGCGAGCGCCCAGATCGCAGTTCTAAACGCAGGCAACGCCACTCTAATCTTGCTTCCGTTGGGAATCGGCTATGCGGCAATACGTCGCCGATTGTTCGACGTTGGCTTTGTCTTAAACCGTGCCGCCGTCTTCGGCATTATTTCCGCGCTCGTGGTCGGCTGTTTCGTGCTACTCGAATGGCTGCTTGGAAAGTGGTTCGAAAACGTGAGCCATGAGACGAACGTGCTGATCAACGTCGCGCTCGTTCTCGTGCTCGGATTTTCTATGCGATTCATTCACGGGTGGGTGGACCTTTTCGTGGATAGGACCCTCTTCCGTAAGCGCCACGAGGACGAGGCTGCCCTCGAGCGTTTCGCCGGCGAAGCGCCGTACGTTACGGACGCAACCGTCCTCGTGCAGCGCACGATCGAGACGCTCGAACGGCATGCGGACGCATCGGCGGTGCACGTTTTGTTGAGCAATGGAAACGGCCACTATGGCGAGATTAGCGAAAACGACCCGGCGATCGTATCACTTCGCGCTTGGCAGAAAGTGCTCGAACTGCACGGCCTTCAGACGAAGCTGCCGGGTGAACTTGCCTTTCCGATGGTCGCCCGCGGCCGTTTGCTGGGTGCGCTCGCTCTTGGGCCGAAAGCGTCCGGAGACGCGTATGCGCCCGACGAATCCGCAGCGATCGCAGACGTCGCGAGCAGCGTGGCTGCGTCGCTCGATTTGATGAACACTGGTTCGCACAGAGACGACGTATTGGAGCGTCTCGATACCCTCGTGAGAATGATTTCCACCCTTCAAACACGCCCGAGCACGTCGAGCGTTGATCCGAACGCTCCTATAGCATGAGTGTGATACCAAAACGAGAGAGACTTGGAAAACGATTTACGATCAGGTCGCGGCCGCCGATGCGGCTCTGCCACCTAACGCGCCGAATCGGTACCAATATCGGCTGGCCCTAACGCAGCGAATTCAAGCGATCATGGACAGTTACGCGCCCCACTGACTAAGCCGGTTCTCCAAAGACGCTTGTAGATGCTTGCAGCTCGCGTCGAGAAGTTCTCACAAGCGTCCCTCGCGCGGCCATCACCGATATTGAACGTCACCAATTTTCTGGCAACGTTGATCCTCTTCGGGGGTAACAGGCCGTGAACGTTCCCCTAAGAGCACTGATTCGCAACGCATGTAGCGATCAAAGCCAGGCGCGTTGAAGGCGAAAAGAAGCGATAGCGGTTTCTTTACGGTGGGCTGCACCGACACCCACGTATCTCTGGGAATGAAGACGAGTGTCCCGGGACGCGCATCGCCCTCGAGAGACCCCACATGGACGTGCGCGCTTCCAGAAAGGATGTACAATACTTCGTCTTCGTGTAAATGTCGATGATAAGGAATTCCGGCTCCGGCTGGAAGGGTCTCCGTTCCGAACCAAAAGTCTGCCGAGTCGCCGTGTTTGCTGTCAATTTTGATAGTGAAGGGTGTCGACTCATCGAATTTCTGTTCGGTCGGTGATTCCGAAACAAGGGGTCGCCAAACGCGAATCTCGCCCTGATCTTGCGCAAGAATTAGCGGATGCTCCACGACCGGAGCGCTGGCGACTAACTCGGATGCCAACGGCCTGCCAAACGTAAACAAGCCAAAAAAGGTCAAGGCGGCGATCATCAGTCTGTTCATCGGCTCTCTCCTTGTGTCGATCGTTCGCTCGGCACTTGGCCATCCCCGCACGCCGCGATTCGCGAGAATCGCGGGGCCTACGCTGCGATCGCGAAAGCTGTCTCAGCCTACGGCTCTGGCCGCGAGCGTTTCGGTCGGCCCAAAGCATAGAAGAACATGGGAGGAGTCTGCTTTGGCGTAGCGAAAAATCGTTGCGTGCAGCCTTTCTAAAAGCTGGAGCAGCGAACATGACCACGCATATCGTTCGACTCTGTCAATTCAGAATCGTCGCCGCCGTATGCATCAGCGCCGTTGGAGCATCGCTTGCCGGATGCGGCAGCCTTCCCGTAACTACAGGTTCCATTTCAGAACGCAACGCGAGTCGCGCTGCGACGGATTGGAAAGAAGTTACACTGCACAGCTTCGACTTTACCGACGGAGCTTACAATTCTTACGCGGGGCTGGTCTTCGACGCCGCGGGCAATCTTTATGGCACGACCATATACGGTGGGACGTCGACATGTAACCTTGTTAAGACGTGCGGTGTCGTTTTTGAGTTGACGCCCGTCGAAAACGGCAACTGGACGGAGAAAGTGTTACACAATTTCTCTTCGAACGACCCGCTTGGGTGGTCGCCCCGTTCCAGCTTGATTATCGACGCGGCCGGAGACTTGTATGGTACGACCGACGAGGGTGGCCCATTTTGCAGTGTGTGCGGCGGTACCGTTTTTGAGTTGCTACCCAGCAACGGTCAGTGGAAGCAGAAAGTGCTCCACCCATTCCAGGTCGCAGCCGGCGGCCTAAGTCCACAGGCACCCCTTACGTTCGACGCCGCTGGAAATCTCTACGGCACAACGGTCGAAGGTGGAGCACATTACAACTACGATGGTGTTATCTTTGAGTTAACCGCCCAAATCGGTGGTTCTTGGAAGTATGCGATCCTGCATTCGTTTACGAACAGCGAGGGCTCCAGTCCGGACAGTAAGCTCACTTTCGATAAAGCCGGAAACCTTTACGGCACGACGAGCTTTGGTGGGGCGTACCCGTCCGGCTGTGGCGGCTACGGGTGCGGCACGGCGTTTCAACTGAAGCCTCACGCAAACGGCCATTGGACGCTGAAAATCTTACATAGTTTTGGGAAAGGGCTTGACGGCGCGTTTCCTGTATCGGCTCTCACCCTCGATTCGACCGGAAACCTTTTCGGCGTGACCGCGCAAGGTGGTAAGAAGAACGCGACCGGACCGCGAGAGTGCTTCGCCTACGGGTGTGGGACGGTCTTCGAACTGATTCGCGGGAAATCCGATACATGGGAAGAGCAAATAATACATTATTTTGGTAGTGGGAACGATGGAAACTTACCCAGAGGAGATCTTATCCTTGATAATAGCGGGGCGCTGGATGGTACGACGGTCGAAGGTGGTCCTTACGGTCGCGGCTACGGCGGCGGCAATGCATTCCGATTGACCCCGGCTGGCAGCAGATGGACGGAAACAATACTGCACAGTTTCGGCAGCGGAACAGACGGGATCAACCCCTTTTCGGGCATGATCTTTGACCAAGCGCACAACTTGTACGGTACAACTGAGAGCGGTGGAAGTTATCGCAGTGGTAACTGCCAGGCTTCGCACGGCTGCGGAACGATCTTCGAAATCAAGGCATCGCCGTGACCGCGGCCCAAAAGTCGAGGGCCGCGCTTTTCTAAGCATTTTCTTCGTTAGCGTCCAAAGCGTCCCGGGTAACCAACCCAAATGAAACATCGCAAACACCTCACAATGGCGGGCCTAGCGCTCGCAATCCTGTTAGCCTCGGTATCGCTGTCGGCACCGGCGTTTGCACAGGTTTACAATTATCCCGCATATACGACGTGGCAGCCCGGATGGGACGCCTATCGGTACGACCGTCAGCATGTGATGCTTGGCGTCGTCACCGACTTCGCGCCCTACCGCTTGACGGTTCAACGGCGTAACGGTGTAACTCAAACCGTTGACCTGAAGAACGGAACGCTGATTCTGCCCAACGGCGCGACGCCTTCGCCGGGCGAACGTGTAGCGCTCTTGGGTTATTACAGTAACGGCACGTTCATCGTCAACCGAGTGATTCTGCGCACGTAGAAGCGGCGACTCTATCTCATTCATGGAACAGGGGCCCCGGCTAAAAAGCCGAGGTCCCCACGAGTTGCCCTTGTACTCCGTCAGCGGTCTTGGCCGTTCCGCCTGGCTACTGATTAGCCCGATACTTCGGACCTCTCTTTTGCACGGCTTGTTGCACAGCGCACCCCGAAGTAATGAGGTAACGAGCGTGCCTCGATAGATCGTCGGAACGCTCGTGGTTCTTCTTCGAACGGCTCGGGATGACACCGGACGTAGCCGGGCGAAATGCGCTTTATGTTGGGGCGGCACGAAGGCAACCACGCCGTTGCGACGGTGCGCGATGTCATCGAGATCGTCGCAATTCTCGCGGCCGGGTTCTGGGCACTCTACGTCTTCGCGTACGAACAGCGGATTAAACCCGCGAGTGAGCCACCGGCGCTGCTCATGACCGGGTCCGTGCATAAGCTGGGCGAGCACAACAGCTTGATCCAACTCGAATACACTGGCGCAGCACGGAACATCGGACACTCCGAGGTGCATCTCATTGCCGAGGGCTTCGTCGCCGAAGGCTTGACGTACACCAGCAGGGGCGTCCCGCACGTGGACCGTCCCCACGGAGGCCTTTCAACGTACGAACGCGACGCGCGAGTAGCGTCGCGTACGGTCGTCTACCGCATCGTCGAACTCACGAAATTCGTTAAAAAGGATTATGGTAGCAGCTTCGGACTATCGCCCGGCGAGGAAGTGCCATTCTCGGGCATCTTTCTCGTAAAAGCCGGCGAGTTTGACTCGGTTGCTCTCTACGGCAGCGTTGCATATACAAAGGTTCCGATCGAGGCCGGCTATCCGACCGAAGTGCAGCGTACCCCGAACGATGCGATTTACTTTGCCTCGGTAAATGCAAGTCCCGCCTACAGTTCCCTCGAAATCACGCTCGACCAGGTTTCGCTCTGGTGAGAGAAACAAGAACTCCAATGCAGTTCTGAAGCCGCTGCGCGCAACATTGGGTCTCGTGGCGGCTCTGGCATCCTCGGGCTGTGGTACCGTATCGCAACCGTGACCCCAGCCTCCTCGATCGCTTCAACGTTGAATGTTATCACGATCGAGATGTTGCGTTTGAACCACCGGGCGATCGTCGAGGCGGACGGACGTGCTGCAGATCGCGATTCGCTAAACCGACGACCTCTAGTCGCGATGAATGTGAGAAAAGGAGCGTGACGATGTGCTTTGTGAGAAACGTGGTAACGCAGAAACGTCAATAATCATCGGATTTGCGTGGATTTGGAGAAGTGGCAGAGTGGTTGAATGCGGCGGTTTTGAAAAGGACTAATGCCGCACCTGTACGCCTCCGCTAGCGTCGATTAATTACGATTCGCCGAGCGGATGGGACTCGAGAGTACGTGCCCTGCCCTATCTCGTTCCCAACCGACGGACTTGGGAACATCGCCCTCAACCGATGCGAAAGTCTCGCACGGTTAGTCCTGGGCGGTGATTGTGGAAGATAATCCACATTTTTGTACGCCAACTTGTCGATTATGGTTGTCGGTTCCGAGTCCGTCGCTGAGCGGTTCCAGATCTCGGCAATAACTGGTTACCTATGAGAGAGCGTAGCGTAGATGCTGGACTTCAAGGTGAGGATTGGGCGTACTAGAATGAGGAATAAGATTCTGCTATCATCGATATCCGGGCGAGCATCGAGCGGAGCCCGCCCGGCGTTACATTGGGCAAAAGCATTCTCATTCTTTATAGCGTCGCTTGTGGCAGCGGGCAGCTGCGCCAGAGCGGCTCAATGTGAGGCAGTTAGCCGCTATGGCAGCGATTCGCCCACTATCAATGTCAGATACGAAGCGGTAGCTCAGTCCATTCACGCGGCTATTCACGCGTCTCTAATCGGGAACCCATGGGGAAGTGAATCGGCTATACCGATCAGGGGCATTTACCTTTCATACAAACTCGATGACCGCCAACCACTTTATCTCACGCTACACGGCAGCAACGACCTTTCAATTGCGACTCCCCCTTTGCGCCCTGGTACGCATCTGCTAACCGTTGAGCTACGAAATGGATCGTTTCTCCTCCAGTCAAGGGCATTTTGCTGGAGCTTCTGATTTCGCCGTGCTGGGATAGAGCTGGTTACAAGAGCGGTTCCCAGCAGCCCTAGGAACCCGGCTAGTTGCCGAGGCCCACGCGCATACGGGCGATCGACAAAGAAGCGAGAGCGGCCGCCAGGGTGTTAGCGGCCGCCCTCGGTGTGAAGGTGGCGTAAGTCGTCGTCGTAAGCCTATGATGCGGAATTGCTAACCTCCGAATAAAATCCAGAAATCGTGACCTTATTGCCTGCGGTTGCACCCTCAACGGCTATGCCGGCGGCCAATTCATCCGCAAGGAAGTGGACCGGCTCGAGACTGATGAGAGGGAGCTGGCCTGGAGAGCGATCCCGTTGACTTGAGTGATGGCAACTCGCGTTTGCGAAAATGCCTGGGTGCATTAGCTGCGTTCCCTCGGGCGAAAGTTGCACGCGAACTAGATTTGTCAGAGCGCTGCTTGCGAGATGTGCTCAAAGCTCGGGCCAAGCCGCGAAAGCCTCTTCAGGAGGCAATCGTGCGCCTTGCCGACAGCCGGGTGCCTACCTGACAAGAACATGACATCAAGTGGGTGCAACGACTAGCGCGGAAGTAAGGCTGCTTTACAAGATATCTAACGAATCGTCGGGACTCGCGGGGCAGCAAAACTTCGCATACCGCGTTCGGCATACTCCATCGGAGATCTTACATGAAGCATCATCCCTCATTCATCGTCACATCGCTGATTGTTGCCATGAGCATCACGGCATGTTCCGGAACGCCGCCAACGGTGGGCTTGGACCAACAGTCGTCACAATCGCTCAGTCGGGTCCAGTCCATCCGAGGTGACGTTGGCTTTCCTGTGCAGCCCTCGCAAATACGGCAAATCAGAGGTCCGGGTTTCTACAAGCCAGATGCGAAGAGGGCCGTGACCCTTTACGTGTCCGATGCTCAAAATAACGCCATTGAACTCTATTCAACCTACACCCAGGATCCGGTACAGGTTGGTGAGATCACACAAGGCATCAATTTCCCAGTCAACATCGGGATCGATAGGTCTGGCACTTTGTACGTCGCGAACGCCTTTGGGAATACAGTCACAGAATACCCACTCGGATCGACGTCCCCTAGCGTCACGCTTACGAACCAAATCGTGAATCCAAACAGCGTAGCTGTCGACTCGAAAGGCACGGTGTACGTAACAAGCGGCTCCAGTGCGGGCCAGTATTACGTGTTGGAATTCGAGAGAGGCAAGTCGAAGCCAGCCATCCAGATAAACGGGTTTGATCTTCCCGTAGGACTCGCGATCGACGCCAGTGATAATCTCTACGTCGGGGACACCAACCCGAACAAGGTTTATGAGGTCGCGAAAGGTACGACGACACCGGTGGACTTGCAACTCAATGACTTGGCGGATCCCACCGGGCTTGCGTTTGACAAGAAGGACGAGCTTTGGGTCTCTAATGACGCGCCACAGATCCACGGATCCCTGAACGTCTTCACCGTCACCGGTTATAAGCTTGGCCAAACGACTCCATTCGCTACAGTTGAGAACTCTTGTAGTGAAGTTAGCGGCTGCGGGGGCCTCGATGGTCCCTATGCACTTGGTTTCGACGCTCGGAATACCCTATACGTTGGCAACAGCTACCATTACCCCGGACATATCACGTCCTACAAAAAGCCGTTCCTGATGCAGCACCTATTCCAGTCATTCTCCCAGGGGATCGGAGTCCCGAGCGGTATAGCGCTCGAACCGCCAGCGTGGCCATAGGACGCTGTCTCGCGAAGGGATGTTCCAACGTGAGTGAAGCTGAATCCGCAACGCGCTGAGCGGTCTCAAGAACTGGAATCGCGACTGCGAGTTTAGTTTAGGAGTGAGGGTCTAACATCGCGCGCTTCGCTTAAGCATTACCCTTTTTCTCAAGCGAGGCGGTCGCCCCTCGGCCATGCGATGTCGAGAGGTCCCTTCGCTTCGCACGACCAAGGACCCAGCGAACATAATCATGGGCGAAGCGCACCAAGCTCACATCCGTCAATTACTGCGTCATCTTGACGATCCAGATGGCTTGCAACGAAACGCCATTTCGAAACGTTGCCGCGCTGTCGGTATTGACGTGAGGGAATGTGTCCTTCAAGCCATCTTGGGCCTTCCCGAACCGCTGAGATCTATCATCGCACGCTGCGACCTTGCCAAAGAGTTACATGCCACGGTCGCAGCGGACCTGGGGATCAGCGAGCGTCATTTTTATCGACACCGCCGTCAAGCTCTGCTTCGCCTATGGGCAGTCCTTTCTGTTCAACGACGGGTTAGCAAGCGTTTGCGCGTCACGGAACCCAGCCCCATCCAAGTTCGATTGAGCTATGCAATCGCACAACAGAATGCTGGTCGTTTCGACGGTGCGGTTGCAGCTCTATTGGAGGTACAGGCTTCGATTCTTGACACAACTGAGCTTGCCCATATCGCTTGTCGCCTTGCTGACGCCTGTTGCGCCGCGGGGCGACTAGTGGAAGCTCGATCCCACATCGAGAGAGCGCAAGGACTTGCGACTCTTGCCCCGATAGTAGACGAACCGACTCCCGATACCCTTGAAGCCGAGCTCGAAGCGGCGAAAATTAATCTGGCTTGGTGCTGTGGAGACCTGGAGTATATTCGCAACTTTGGCGATCGAATTGCGCATCAGCTCAGGCCAGTAGCGCATTCGTCTATGGGAAGCCCGGTTGCGGTAGAAGCCTTCGCTTCATTTCTTCTCGTGCTAGCCGATTTTAAGGGCTTTAAAGGCGCTTTTGGAGAGGGCTTGGTCGTAGCATTGGAAGCAATGGCCCTCCTCGATCGACTTAGTTTCGCAAACGATGCGCTCCGATTGCGATGCATAAATACTATTGCCGACCTTCGAACCTACACAGGCTATGGACTGGACGTCGGCGTCAATGATCTTAGCGACGCGTACGTGATGGCGCAGACCAAGGGAATACCCCGGGCCGCTGTAAATATCGCTGTGAACCTGTCCGGTGTCTATATGAGACGCGGACGGATGGAACAAGCTCTGGACTTTGGTTACGCCGCACTCAACATCGCCAGATCGGTCTGTCCCGACGAAGAGTTTGCGAGAAACTGCCTCGCTGTCGCGGCTATTCACCTGTTCCGATCTGAGGTACGGCCGGCGCGAGCGCTCTTGTCCAAGGCTCACGCTCATATCTCAGCGGGGAACGATTACGTGTCCGCTTTGGCAGCCCTGTTCGAAGGCGATATTTACCTGGCCGAACGAAAACATCGCGCAGCCCTTGTTGCTGCGCGTTCGAGCGCACACACATTTAAACGGCTTAGCATGGAGAGATTCCTCGCCTCTGCATACCGAGTTGAGGCTGAAGCTCAGGAAGGCCTAGGTGATCATTCAGCGGCTGTCAGAACTATTGGCGAGTCCTTAAGTCTATTGGGATCATCTGGACATCCCTTCGTGCTGGCACGCACTTATCGATCCTCCGCACGAATATGTCGAGAACGCAAACATCAACTCGTGGCAGATAATCTGACGAGAGAATTGCGCGCTTGAACTTCACCACTTCAATCTTGTCACCAAGGGGATCACCGTTGCTTACCGTGAGACGCGGTTTCCAATTTGCTGAGGCGCCTTTGAAGGCTAACCGCCTGTGTCCGAGGTCCCACTAGGCCGATACAGATTACGCGAAAAACTCAATAGCCAAAAGGATTTGCCGAGGACTTGGAGAGGTGGCAGAGCGGTTGAATGCGGCGGTCTTGAAATGTTTGCAGCTAGCCTCGATAAGTCCTCGCAAGTGCCTTTTCTTCATGATTAGGCGACCTATCGGGACCTGACGATCCTTGGCGTTACCTATTCAGTGAGAAAATCCGTGAGAAGAATCGACTTTCTCACAAGGCTTCTCACGGCCACGTACGCTTGGCTCAACAATACAGTCCAAAATTGCACAAGCTCAGGAGCTAGAAAGTCTTTCAAGGGGCAGGCAGAAAAGAAAGTCAGCCTAAGTAAGGGCGGTCTTTAGGACTTGGGAACCAGTGAATCTCTTAATGTAAAGGGCGGGTAGAAATGTCAACGCGTGATGTGGCGACGCTGGCGGCATCAGTCGATCCGACTAGTACCCTCCTTTTCCTCGGAGCAGGCTCCTCGATTACGTCACGCGCGCCTAGCAGCGAGAAGATTGTCGCCCATCTTTCAAAAACGTTTAGTCAGCCATCCGACGGCTTTTCCTTGGCTGAACTTGTGGAGCTATTGCTGCACAAGACACGCGATCGTAAGAGCATAATAGCAGCGGTACGATCACTTTTCACAAACATTTCACCCACCGCTGGTCTTCTTAACGTGCCCCTGTACGACTGGAAGGCAATTTATACCACGAATTATGATGAGCTAGTAGAGGAAGCCTACAAAGTTCGGACCCGACCACTCATAACGTTTGATTCCAATTTCGACTTCGGCGTAAGAGGCAACGAATCCGCAACGAGGCTGTACAAGCTCCATGGCACCATAAGCAAGGACATCTCAGATGGGAGTAACTCCCGCCTAGTCATTGCCGAGAGCGATTACGCAAATACCGAGGAGTATCGCGCCTATCTTTTCGACAGCCTCAGGGCAGATTTGTCGCACTCAAATCTTCTGATCGTTGGTCATTCTCTCGCAGATCCAGACGTTCGAGCGATTATCGACCGTGCGATTACGCTGAATAGTGAATGTTTTGGAGCTCCTGGACGAATCACAATGCTCTCCTACGAGTCTGATCCTGATCGCGCCTTGCTTTTCGAGGCGAAGGGTCTACGAGTGGCGTTCGGAGGTATAGATGAATTTTTCTCCACGCTGTCACGGTCGGCCCCGGATTTGGTGCTAGTCGCTACCACATCTGCCAATCCGCTGGAGAGGCATCCATCGCTTGGTGCGGCTACCGTTGACGTTGCGCATGAATCCTTGGCCGAGCCCGACGTAAGCAGAATGTTCAACGGCTGGCCTGCAAGTTACAGCGACATTCTCGCTGGCTTTACATTTGACAGAACGATTGCACAAGAGATCGCCTCTTTCATACAGCAGCCCGAGGTAAGTGCGGCGATCCTCTTAGGCGCTAGCGGCGTTGGCAAAACGACTGCCCTAAGGCAAGTCGTCACGCAGCTCCTTCGCGGTGGATACCTGTGCTACGAGCACAAGGGTGATCTCGAACTTGATTACAAGGCTTGGAGTAGCGTAGCAAAAGAGCTCGCTGCCGATGGTAAGAAGGCGGTTCTGGTAATCGATGATGCCCACACCCACTTGCACGAAGTAAATGAACTAGTCGATACGTTAGCAATCGGCACGCTAACCAGTCTTCGCATTTTGCTCGCGTCAAGCCGTAACAACTGGCTTCCTCGATCGAAGTCGCCGAATATTTATAAACATGGAAAACAGTTCCTCCTATCGCGCTTGAATGCAACCGAAATCGATCGGCTGATCGCGCTAGTTGACCTAAAAGAAGAGATTCGGCAGCTCGTTGAGGTAAGCTTCGCCGGATTCTCAACGCAGGAGAAGCGGCGTCGCCTTACCGAGCGTTGCGAGGCAGATATGTTCGTGTGCATGAAGAACATTTTTGCTTCCGAGAAATTTGACGATATCATTTTGCGAGAGTACGCGGACCTTGATATTGATAATCAGAAAATCTATCGCGTTGTGGCTGCATTGGAAACCGCCGGAGTAAAAGTGCACCGGCAGCTCGTCTTACGTTTGCTAGGTATCGATGCGGACGAGATTACGGCGGTTTTGCAAGCATTGGCTGATATCGTAACAGAGTATACGATCAGTGCTAAGGAGGGCATCTTCGGCTGGCGTGGCCGGCACAGCGTCATCAACGCCATAGTCACGAAGTACGAGTTTTCTAGGTGGCAAGATTTGGTTGTGCTGCTCGAAGATGTAATCGATCATACCTACCCAACGTATGATATTGAAATCCGCTCAATTCGGGAGTTGTGCAATATTGAAAGTGGGCTGGCGTCCATACCAGACAAGGATGTGCAAAATAGACTGCTTCGGAAGATGATCTCCGTGGCACCGGGTGAGCGAGTTCCTCGGCACCGCTTAATCCGCAACCTTATTAGTCAGGGTAACTACGATCAGGCGGAGACCGAAATCCGAATATTTGATAAAGACTTCGGACGGGACGGACCAGTGGCTCGCTATGGGATTGAACTTATTACCGCTCGCGCGGTAAACAGTCCTGGTCTAATGGAAGAGGATAGGCTCGCAATCCTGGAGGAGGCAAGGCAACAAGCCGTAGCGGCGATTGATCGCTTCCCATATACGGTGCGAGTGTTTGCAGCGTACTGCGAAGTGGGTTTGGCTGTGCTCAGGCTTAATAACGATGCGACGGTATTCGAGGAGGCCTTCGCGGCGCTCAAGGATGCTGAGGCAAGGATTGCAGACCCGGACGTTAGCGCAATAATGAGGCGCTATGAAAGACGCTTCACGTATCACGCAGTAGACGTTGCGCTAAGCGAGGCGGTACTCGATGATTTGAACGTGTTGAAAGAACCGTGAGTGATTTGATTTAGACATGCGTTTGCATCAATAAGTCTAAGCCAAGGAACACCCATCAAGGAGGTCTCTGAGCTACTAGGGCACTCTCAGCCTGCCATCACGATGTCCTACTATGCTTACACGATGGAAGGTGTGGCGAGGGATGCTGTAAATCGACTTGCTGAGTCGCTACTGCCACCACAGGCAGACAACGGTGTTGTGAGAAAGGAGCCTTAGCGGCATAAGTCTGTGAGAAAGCCAATGAGGCGAAACCCCGCATGAAATAAAGACTTGCGGGGATTTGGAGAGGTGGCAGAGTGGTTGAATGCGGCGGTCTTGAAATGCCATCAGTAACGGTTTTTGCGCTTTGCGCTGGGTCGCTATAAGCGAAGCGTCGAGGACACTGAGTCGCACTGAGACTCTAACGGACGGCAGCAGGTTTCACTGGCTGCACCGGAATTGCACCGCGTCGAAAATTCATCTGCACGCGCTCCTTTACCTGTGAGGGTATCCGACTCCACCGAGTCTTGGCGCATCTTCGGTCGCTGCTGGCATGGTGAGACGGGGCTAGCGTGAGCGACGCGAACCGCTCCTCAGTATCGGGGATCCGCCAACTCAGTATCTCTTGGACACGCAACCTCTTTTTTCGCGCAGATAAGGATGGAACGCACTCTAATTGCTGACGCACAGATGCAATGATTTGATCGCATTGGCGTCTGATGGGCGACAGGGGGTGTTTACGCGCTGCACGCCCTTTTTCGAGCGCGAAGACCTCGGTTAGTCACTGCGCAGCGCATCGTTGTGCCGGCGCAAGCGGCGCCAATGGCAGAATGTCGAGGGTCTCTTGCCGCGCCCGCCGGCGGGACCCTCCAGGCGACCGCAGGGCGCGACTTTTCGGTAGTGTGTTTACGCACTGCGCTGGCTACGAACGACGAAAAAACACGAACGGCGTACTTCACGGATGCGGGGTTGTGAGCCCGCAGGCGAAACCGGCCGCCAAACTCAACTTGTCGAAGTGGCAGCTGCGATGGCGACGGTTCCGACCGCACGTCGTTAAGTGCGACAGGGCCCGCCAGCAAAGACGGGCCGTGGTCTGTGAGATAGGATCCCCCGGTTTGGCGCGTTACCCCCTTGGAACGGAGGCTTAACGGCTCCGGATCGACCACCCCGGCATGGGACGCCGGCACGTGGCATACCCCTATCTCTCGACGGCGATCCGGAGGATTGCCGTCGAGACTTGATCTTGACTTTCAAGATTTTTTCGTACTGCTCCGACTGTACCGAGAGAGCCGTCGCCCCACCAGTCAGTCGTTGCTTTCGGGCGCCCCAAGCTCAGTGCCGTGATTGGCACCGCCGCATTCGCAGAGACACACGTCATCCGTCGCGCGACGACAGTTCGCTGAACACGGTCGACCATCACCGTATTCGCCCAGCACGATGCGTTTTGTGCTAAAAATCAGACCGCAGCGCGGGCATTGCGCCGGCTCGCATCCCCACTTCAGTTCAAGATTCGGAATAGCGACCCAGGGATGGCCGTTCTCGCAGCGCAGATGCAACTGCCCAATTGGACCGTCGCCGACGGCGTTGATTCGTTTGCTCGCTCGGGCAACCATTCGCGAGATGCGCGCCCTTACGCGTACCGGCTCAATCTCGTGCTCGGTCGCTTTCTCTGCTTGGACCTGATGCTTCATGAACGGCCAGACCTCATCGAAAAGATCAAGCACGGGTCCACCGCAGATTGGACACTTCGGACGATCGCACAGCTCGGGGCCTTCTGGGGTAGCGCGCGCCAGCCAAGTGTGAGCCTTAGCGCAGATCCACGTCGGGATCCACTCGTCCTCATCGCTAAATTCCATCGACTGCCGCGCTGTTAGCTCTCAGCAAGCTGTCGCCAAGGATCGTCCGGCGGAAGATGCTCGGCATCCATGACGGCGTGAAACAGCTCGCGTCTTGCTTGTCTCATCGCATCATAGGCACCCGTCCACTCTTCCCAAGCATCGGCGCATAACCGGCTCGTTTCGGTGTTTTGCTGGTTTCGAACACGCTCTCTCAAGTCGTTGAGTCGCTTGTCTGCTTCGATAAAAGCCAAGCGTCGCTGTTCGAAGGCGTCATCGAGAAGCTTAATGAGGCGTTCCATCTAGCTCAGCACCCCTTTCCCTTCCGCATCTGGATCGATGCGCCCGTAGGAATCGATCCCGCTCCGAATCCACCGGAACAGATACGCGCGATCGGCGTTGCTACACGCCAACAGCGGCTCACGCACACGCTGAAACTCCATCGACGTGAATCCGTCTGCCATCGAACGCTATGACCCGAAAGGCCGCGACGCAGTGAAACCCATCGACTCGAATAACCGCTGGTGCTCTTCGCTGCAGGGCTTCATAAAAAGGATCTCCCCAGGCTGATAGCGCTCACCGATGCACCCGCACCGCCACTCCTCGTTGTGATACGCGACATCTGGACGACCGTCACGTCTCGCCATCATCGCGATCGAGCCCTTTTGCATATACGATGGTCCGAGCAGCGACATCGCTTGTTCATGGGTACAGCTGAACCCACGTCGCGAGGTCGTGTGGCGAAGGTCCTTGTGCAGATCATCACGGTTTCGATCGCGGCGCTGCTCGGGATCCGCATCGATCGAGATTACGACGTCGAATGCGTCGTTTTGTCCAGTTGGCGTAATCGACTCGACCCTCCAGCCAGCTCCGACGAGCTGGGCCAGCTCGACGCCGGCGAACGCGCGCCCAACACTCTCGAGATCTCCCTGCTTGTTAGGCTGGACCTGAATCCACTTCCACTGGGGGTACATCGACGGACGCAGCAGCGAATCATCGCCATCGAAGAGTCTTTCGATGTACTCGCCCTGGGATAGCTTGTTCATTGCGGCCGCCGTCTGCAGCCGATTGATCGCGCGCGGGGACAACGAAATTCCCACTGTCCGTCGGCGTTGATCATCCGGCAAGGATGGCCGACCCGGCCGTCTACGTTCTTCTTCGGTCATAAATTAAAGCGCTCGCATGTAGCGAGCGCCTCGGGTTTCGGTATCGGTTGGCCTTAGAATCCCACCTAGGATACCATGCCGAGGCGCCTATGTCACCGGGGTCCACCGGCTGTGGACTGGACGGGAGTCGAACCCGCTCGGAAGGATTCTAAGGCCAACCTGGCTACCGAACCCCAGCCCGTGCTACTATACTCGCACTTCGCGAGGCTTTTGTCAATATAGTTCGCGCGCTTTATTGCGGCCTGGTTTTCGGTTGTACACCGAAAATATACGGAGCGGCCGCCCACGGTAAGATCGTCAGCGGCCGACTGGCCGATTCCAGCTCCATGCTCCCTGGGAGCTTCCCATGCGGCGCATTCCGCATCCGATGCTGAACGTCGACCGCTCACTACGGCTGCGCCGCCGCTAGATCCGAACCCGCACTTCCTTCGGCTACGTGGCCATTTTTTCTGATTTCGACGACATCGACGGCGATCTCGCGAAGCATCGTCATCGCCCGCCTACTCCGGATTCGCATTCGTCACCAGCAGAGCGAGCCCGTCAAATGCTTCGAATTCGCTATTCGGGTTTACCCGGCTGAAGCTCGGCCGCTACTGTGGCTATGCATTCGCGTCGCCGTTTTCGATCGGGTCCTCCCAGTTTTCCGGAAAATCGATCTTTGCGTCGACGTTGCAATGCTCTTTGAGTAGGGCGAGCAGGTTGCTTCCGTTCAGCAATTCCAGCGGCTTGTTGTTAGCAAACTCGAACGCCGACTTCCCGTAGCCCGATGTAGTCACAAGAATGCCTTTGGTGGCGCCTTCGTTCATAACAGTTCCAAAGAGATCGCGAACTGCGCTTACACCAACGGTGCGGCGATAGCGCTTGGCTTGTATGACGACCTTGCCGCCGATCACAGGTCGCATATCCCAAGCTACACAATCGACACCACCATCGCGTGAAGGGCGTGTCTGTCGCGTTTCGAGTCCCATCTTTTCGAATAGCCCCGTAATAAGTTGCTCGAATTCGGATGGAGACAAATCCGCCAGATTGGAGCGAGTATCCAGTTCCGACAAGATGTCGTGCTTTTCTACAAACCGAGGATCGTCAAAATTAAAAGCGACGATTGGTCGAACGGCTGTCATCTCATGCGGTGACTCGGAAACGTGGGCGCGCAAACCACGAAGGCAATCGATTGCATCAACCCTAGAAAAGTCTATGCCGTTCAGGACATCAGACGTCGTATTAATGCTGATGAGACATCTGTGCTCCTCCTGCCCTGTCGCGGTGTTGATCATGTCTACCATGCCGTTGTAGGCGATCGCATCAATTACTCTGGCTTGGTCAGTTCGCCGCAAGATGCAAAGCGTTGATAGAGCAATCTGTGCAATGAGACTCGCGTAGATCTGCTTGATTTCGGTCTTTGGACGCTGCACTTCCTTGACTTCGTTCCGGCTCGCGATATATTTGTGCGATTTAACCGTGGGCACGACATCGACAGTTGGAAGCTCTTGCTCGATTATTAACTGCCTGGATTCCGGCACATATGTGCAGCGTACGAGCACTGGGATGCCGCCGGGAAGTGACTCCTTAGAAAATACGCGTTTTACATACTCTTCAACAAACCACGGATCGGCGTTGTGGTAGCCGTCGATCAGATGCGTGTTTTCCGTCCGACGTGAGTTGAGTTGCTCATCGAATATGCGGCGGGCAGCGTTCAAGAGTTTAAGGCGCTTAGTTTCTGTCGCGTTCCACATCTTGGTCGCGTCGTCGAAGTTTTGTTGACCTTCACGCTCATACTCCGCATATCGATCCCGAAGCGATGGTATGAGCTTCTCGAAGAATGATGGCGGGCGAATGTACTCGGCTGCTGTCGGTTGCGGCGTCTTCGGTGCTCCGAGCTCGCCCGGATGGAACTCCGGTAGCGGACTACGAAAATCGATTGCAAGGTAATCGGCGTCGCGCGGCTTCGCCGCTGAGGTTTCTAGAAGCGTACGGTAGCCATAGATCAGTTTTTCTATCGCGGCGTTCGAGCGCGAAACGTTCCCCTCAGTCTCGATCTGGAAGCTCTTGATCTGCTGGAGTCTCTGAATGCGGGCGTATGCCTCGGCGGCGCGCACTGCACTACTTGACGCACTTCCAAATCGCCTCATGGGCTCACGCGATGGAAGACATCAAAAATCTCGGGCCTGTTCTTATCGCCGGTCACACCTCCTATCGTTCCCTCTCCGAGGTCTCTCCACTTCTTTGTGGACCTGGGTCCGGCGCTACCCATGAAAGGATCCAGTCTCTCAGCGGGGCACGGAAATGCACTTGCGCCAACAGCCGTGTCTAGTTAACGTACCGCCTTCATTCGACTACGGCACCAAAATGTATAACTCTATATTACAGCGATGCAGACTAGTCAAAATTAGCCTTAGGCTATTTTCAAAATTCGAGTCAGACGGCGCAAGCCTATTGCTTTGAATAACCTCTAGGACATCTAGTGTGGTCTCTATGACATCCGCAATGGTAACCGCTTGCGCATCTGAAGCTGCGTATTCAATGCCAGTTTGGCTCCTAACCGTACCCTCCCGTGGATCAGAACAAAAGAGTACCGACTTACCCTTGATTAAGTATCTATGTTCATCGTCATCTACGATCGGGCCGGCAAAAGAGGGGTCGATCTCAATCGAGTTGGCCTTCAATTTGCCATGCAAAGCGCAAGTAAGCATTTCGCGAGTGTCGACAAGTAATGGGGCGGCGTATACGGAAACGAAACGCTGCGAAAGCTCGTACATTAGATTATGTTGGTTGCGACTACGAATCTTAAATTCGAGCCACGGTGGCTTCCATCTGTGTTGCCGCGCATCTTTGGGGGAGCGAGCAACTCTCGGGACCATCGCCTTGAATTGATAATATACGGGTTTTACGAGCGTTCTAAGTCCAGCGTCGAAGCCCAGGTAGTGCTCTTGCGTCGGCGTAGGGATGATGATATCGAAGTCCTTCGTAATGCCGGACATAATTTCGCGAAGATATAAGAACTGAAAAACGCTCTCAGCTACTCCTGCCATCGCTAGAATAAGCCCACGGTGTTTCGTCGCGTTATGACTACGGCGAATAGGGAATTATTGTCACCGTACGGGCAATTGCCGTGGCCTATCATATTCGGCGTGCCTACGGCTATGGTAGCTGCCATAGAATGTTCGTCTTGCGCCTCCCCGCATCCGCGCCTCTAATCCACGCAAGCGCTTCACTTGCGCTAACGAATGCAGCTGAATTATCGATTCGAGAATCATACATGCCAATGAGGAACTCATCTCCTTCGATGGCAAGGTAGAGAACTCGATTTGTCTTGCGTTGACGAAACGCCGCCGTACCTCGAGGCTTAAATGCTTCAAATTCGAACTCATCGCGTAGAGTCTTTCGAGTTCCAAGAAACGGGCCAGAGATTGCCGGCTCAGATTCGCCAACGATGTTCCCAAGGACATCAAAAAGTGCAAAGACTTCGCCGCGTGTAAGAAGCGTCGTCCGATGCAGGAATAAATCACCAAGAGAGCTTTTAACTACATCGGTCAACGCTTCTAGATCGGGGCCCGCGTGGGGCATCATTTCACAGATTCTCGATGCGAGTAGCGTGGCGAGTGATTTCGTGACTCTCTTTGCCGATTGCAGATTCTTATTGTTACGATCTGATGGGTTCATGTAATGTAGGTTCATCGAGGGGTGCTCGGTAGCCCCTTCTGCAAACCGGGCATACCTGCAAAACAAAAGCCCTCTGCCTGGCGCGGGGCCCGCGAGCAGGTTAGGTTGTTCAGCTATCGGGAGGCAACTAGCTTCTCACTCAGCCGCTCTACTGTTTTGGCAATATCCTCGGCTGAAAATGCGAACGAACGACGGCCGGGGAAATGCGCCCACTCGCTATTCGGAAGCCCTCGCATGAGGGATGGGTACGCCTGAAAGACCGATGCGCCAGATAACACAAGGACAGCATCTGGCTCGACTAGATCGTAGATCTCTCTTGTCGGAAACTCCTCGGCGCAGGCGCCCGTTGCATCATAGACGCGTGTGCCTGACGTCTGCCAACATCGGGCAAAATTTACATGTGTAACACCTCGTGGGCCGATGCCAAAGCGCCGAAGCACGGGGCCGAATGCCTTTGTCCACGTCCCCCACTGAGGAAGAAGCGTGGAATAGGCATCGTTATATTTGTCGCAAAACTCTTCATCAGATTCTGCCCCGTCCAGCCATCTCTTCATCAACGGCTGAAGCGAACCAAGATTATCGCGTGCTTCCACCCATTCTGTCGCCAAATGAATCTGTCCAATGCATAGAATCTTGTGGTCAGCTTCCTCGTAGTTCGGTCCAAGCATTCCCGGCCTGCGGAGATCGGGATCAACACCTTTTGCTGCGCATGCACCGCCGACTCGTTCACAGAGTTTCCGATGTTTTTCGGGACAGGCAACCACGTTGCGGGCGTGGATAAGCCAATCTGCTTTTAGCGATGATAGGCCTCTGGGCGATCGTGAAATCGGAGGCCTATACCTTGAAAGGCGATTCACGCGACCGGCATCCGTCTCTTTTTCTATTTTTGCTTTGACCCTTCGTAGAGTTGATCATCGGGTCTACGCCGCTCTTGAGATTGATCCATTGGCTAGGGTTCTTGCCTATCGTAGCTATGTTGAGCCATAGGATTATGAGAAGACGCTGTCTCTCATGTTGAACGTCTAAAGCGGGAGTCCGCGATGGTAGCCGGGGCTGGCTTGGGCGCGCGAGAACTTGGTTCGAGTAAGAAAGCGTGGCATTTTTTCATGATTGGAATGGAAAGGGCCGGTACCCTCTCATTCGCGCTCCGAGGAGACGTCGTCCGGAATAGAAACGACGGCAAACCGCAAGTAGAGCAGAAGCATCGCGTACAAATCGATCATTCGATAATCTGCGCGTTTGAGTAGCCCGTGGGCGATTCGTGGTCGCAGACCCTCGGGAGCTCGCAGCAGAGTGTGCTTCGCGAATGCGACAAGGTCGTTGCCCGCGACCGCTTGCATGCGCGCGTGCTCCAGAAGCTTGAGGTCCGCATACTCTAATAGGGGCCGCCTGCCGCGGTCCGTCGCGCGCACATGCGGAATACGCAACAACTGCGCCAGCTTGCGGAGCATAGTCTCGACTCGCATGACTAGTGAATCGAGCGCGGGGATACGCAGCTCATCGTCCCTCTCGAATACCGCGAATAGCAGGCGAAGCGGTGGGATGAGAAGCGCCAGGAGATCGTTGCCGGCCAAACCGTCACCGATTTCTGAAGCGAACCACGAACCGCACAAGAACTCGTTTACGTCATTGAGGGTAAGGCCCGCGGCGAGAAACTCGTCCAAGAACAACGCATTCGCGTTCACCGCGAGCGTCCACGCGATGTCGTATTGCTCGTCGAAGGCGTGGCTCGGCGGATCTTCGGCGAGGACACGTTCGTCGGCGGACACATAGGTCGTCGCGATCTTCCGGAAGGAGACGATACCCTTCGCTTCCATGGCGGTCATCGATGTCCGGACGGCATCGACTTTGGGGAATATTTTGTTCGTCGCCAACCACGCAAGCGACCCAAGAGGACCGAGTTTCGCATAAATCTTCTTCGCGTTATCCCGGTAGATACGCTCGCTTTCTTCGGCGTCGTCAATCTCCACCGTGACCGTCGTGTACTCTATCGCGGCGCCGGCTGAGCGCCCGCGCTCGATAGCAGAAAGCGCCCGAGTCTCATCACCGAGAAGCTGGTATATCCGCACCAGACGCTGCGCGACCATCTGCACGAGCATGGGGTGCTGGTTGTATCTAAGCTTTGCTTCATGTCCAGCCGCCTCGGCCTCAAGCCACGCAGTGTGCGGTTCGCCAAGCCGATCGGCAAGACTACGCGCCGCGGCGGCAACGGTCGACACAGCGCCATCGCCGTACGCTTCCGCCGGCAGTCGCAGCGACGCTGAGCGCAGGCGGCGTGCGTACGTATCTGAGAACCGGACCTTTCGGACGATGAGTATGAAGAGTCGCGTCTTCGCATTTATGTACGGGGAGTCCGGTCCATCGAGAAACTCAATCGCCTCATCGAGTATTGGGTCCGTGTAGCGGTAGCGTGAGCCGAGGGCAAATGCGAGCGGATAGAGGCCGATGAGTTCGTGAAATGCCTCAGCCTGAAACGCCGGATCGGTGACAGAACGGGCCGTACGTAACGCGGCTATCATCGCGTCAACGGCGGCACGCCCGTCATCCTGGCGCTTAGTTAACGAGACAGTCGCATGTAGATAGCGAGCACGAGCAAGCGGGTTTGGCGTTGCCGCCGCTCGCTCGCGAAGATAGGGTAGGTCCGTTGCATATAGATACGAGGCGATACCGTCTGCGTGACGCTTGAACGTCCCCTCGTCACGAAAAATGCTGTAGACGTTCGCCTCACACCGCACTGCGCTCGCGAGGCCAACATTCTCCTCAGCTGTAGCCGCTGTTTGGAGCGCGTGCAGGGTCCGCTCGATATCGAAATGGTCGAGTATCCCAGCGTCATCCATAAGCTTCGCTAGGTCGGGACTTCCCTCCGGGGTACAGGGTTCGTTGGCATTGCTCATGCGTTTTGCTCTGCTATTGCTGTTAAGCACTCGTAAGAAAACTGAGTTCATCCAAGACATTCGATCGTCTATCAACGTCGATAATACGCTGCCAAAAATCGGGGGACAGCGCACTTTGCCGTAGTGCAAAAAAGCGGCCGCTCATACCGCGCGTGCCGTGTTCTTTCTCGGGTTGAGCCACGATCGCAATACTTGTCGTACTAGTATGCCGCTTTCCGAATTGCGCGATAATTTGCGTGAGTCGCTCAGCGTCGTTGAAGATGTCGGGTGCTAGTGCCTCCGCGTGAAGGACAACGATGGCGTCTGCGCATCCGCTTAGTTGAGACGCCTCCCTTTGAGCCCCGCGGGTCAAGGATGCGGACACCCGAGCGCTGTCCCTTGAGGAAGCGGGTGCATTCTTTGACGCCGCTCGAGGTTCGGCTTTCGAAGCCTTCTTCCGCGTCGCCGCATTGACCGGTGCGCGGCGCGGTGAGCTTGTCGGCTTGAAGTGGGATGCGGTCGACCTCGATGCCGGCGCGTTGACCGTACGCACGTCGCTCGCGTCCACCAGGGCAAAGAAGGCAGAACGCGCGGCCGGGGCGGCCGCCGTCCTCAAAGGGACGAAGTCAGGAAAGACCCGCCAAGTGCCCCTCGATCGTGATGCCGTTGCGGTCCTTCGGCGCGTGAAGGCCACTCAGGCGGCCCAGGAGCTCGTGGCCAAGCCGGAAGAGTATTTCGATTTCGGCTTTGTCTTTTCCGATAAACATGGGCGACCACTCAAGCTCGATGCACCTACGAAGGCTTTTCGAGAGATCGCCGATGCGGCCAACCTGCCTCCTGGCGTATCACTGCACTCGCTGCGTCACTCGTTCGCGTCATGGTCGATTGCGAGCGGCGGCGATATTGTGGCTGTGCAACGTTGCCTTGGACGCTCCGTCCCGAGCACGACGCTAAACCTCTATTCGCACGTAGTTGCAGGCGGGCGGGAGAAGGCAGTCTCCGCCGTAAGCGATACCCTGCGGCGCGCACAAGCAGCTCACGCGGCTAGCGGGAAATGAGCGCGTGCGTACCGCGCGCACCGAAATTGCACCGTGACGCTGGCCGTTAGAGGGCCGGTGAGGCGAAAAGCCGCATGAAATCTAGCGCGGAGAGGTGGCAGAGCGGTTGAATGCGGCGGTCTTGAAAACCGCAGAACGCGATGAGCGTTTCGGGAGTTCGAATCTCCCCCTCTCCTCCAGAAGTCACGTTGCTGCGCCGATATATGTTCGCGTTGCTTGCTACTCGAATCGCAACGCGTCGATTGGATTGAGCTGGGCGGCTTTCTGCGCCGGATAGTATCCGAAGAAAATGCCGACGAGCGCTGCGAACAGCACCGAGGCGGCGACCCACTGCAGCGGAATCGACGTCGGCCAGTGCGCGATAGAAGAGACCAACACGGTGCCGATGGTTCCGGCGATCACGCCGATCACGCCGCCGATCGTCGACAAGGCGATCGCCTCCGTCAGGAACTGATTGAGGATCGAGCGGCCGCGTGCACCTACGGCCATGCGAAGGCCGATCTCGCGCGTGCGCTCGGTCACCGAAACCATCATGATATTCATGATTCCGATGCCGCCGACTACGAGTGAGACGGCGGCCACGCCGGCGAGCAAGAACTCCATCACCGCGCCGGTCTGCGAGGCTGCTTGCGCGATCGACTGCAAATTTCGCACCTGAAAATCGTCGGGTTGACCGTTCGTGATCCGATGACGCTGTTCGATCAGTCGCGTGACGCCCTGTTGCACGGCGTCGATGCTGTTCGCGTCGGAAGCCGACACGAGCAACGCATTGACCGTCGTAAGGCCTGTCAGGCGTTCCATTGCCGACGTGTATGGAATGAGGACGGTATCGTCTTGATCCTGCCCCATGCCGCTTTGCCCCAGCGGCGTCAGTGTGCCGATCACCGTAAACGGGGCGCCCTTGATGATGACCGTTGCGCCGATCGACGACCCTGCGCCCGGGAAGAGTTGCTGCGCGACCGTCGCGCCGAGCACCGCAACCTTCGCGCTGTCGGCGACGTCGCTCTGGCCGAAGAAACGACCCGCCGCAAGCGGCCAGGAGCGAATGAACGTGTAGGTGGGCGCGACGCCGGTCACCGTCGTCTGCCAGTTGTTTTCTCCGGCCACGACTTGCGTACGAATCGTTACTTGCGGAGAAACACTCGCCACGCCGGGAAGCTTCGCGATAGCAAGACCGTCGTCGGGAGTGAGCGTCGATGCGCCTCCAAAACCGCTGCGTGCGCCCGTCTGCGTTACGCTTCCGGGCTGCACGACGATGAGATTCGAACCGAGGCTATCGATGCTGCTCTGCACGGAGATGCGCGCACCGGCACCGATTGCAACGGTCACGATGACGGCGGCCACGCCGATGACGATTCCCAGCATCGTGAGCAGCGATCGAATTTTGTTACGAACCAGCGCTAGCAGTGCCAGCCGTAGCGTGGCCGTCAGGGTCATGCGGCACGCTCAGCATTTTGCGTATCGCCGACGACGCGCCCGTCCCGGAACGTGACGATCCGGCGAGCGTAGGCGGCAATGGCAGCGTCGTGCGTAACCAGCATGATCGTAATACCTTGATCCCGATTGAGCCGCATTAGAATCTGCATGACGTCGGCCGATGACTTGGTATCGAGCGCTCCGGTCGGTTCGTCGGCAAGAATCAAGCCGGGGTCATTGACCAGCGACCGAGCGATTGCGACACGTTGCTGTTGGCCTCCCGACATTTGACTGGGATTGTTCCGCTGAAGCTGCGCGACTCCGACCAGCTCCATTTTGTCGACGGCGATGCGACGACGCCGGCTCTCGGGAACTCCGGCGTATACCATCGGCAATTCGACATTTTCCAACGCGTTGGTCCGCGACAACAAATTGTACGACTGAAAAATGAAGCCGAGACGCCGGCTGCGAATGTCGGCGCGCGCGTCCGCGGACAACGCGGAAACGTCGGTCCCCTCGAAGTGATACGTCCCCGCCGTGCAACGGTCGAGCATTCCGACGATTTGCATGAACGTCGATTTTCCCGAACCCGATGGACCCATCACGGCGACGAACTCGCCCGGCGTAAAGGAAAGGTCGATGCCGCCCAAAGCGACGACTTGGCCACCGCCGAGTTCGTAAATTTTTTGAAGTCCTCGGACCCGGACGACCGGAGTCATCAGTGCAGCCCTCGCATCGCACCGCCCACCGATGTAGCGCCAATGGCCGGCGCATTCGCCGAGGCGTGCGATGTGCGCGCTTTGCCCGCCGACGCAACGACGACGCGGTCGCCGGCGCCGAGTTGCGCCTGTGCGACCGGAGCCACCGCAGCCTGCGTGTTGGTCGCGAGTGTAACCTGCACCGGAACGCGCACCAGCGCTCCGCCGTTCCGCTGAATGAAGATGGCGCCGCTCGAACCAGAAGT
>Ga0102924_1000280_pt1 | contig 63745 bp, 55 predicted proteins | sample PaiPotPPM11metaG_FD_80116 | JGI IMG/M metagenome (GOLD analysis project Ga0102924, IMG submission 80116) | Iron sulfur acid spring bacterial and archeal communities from Banff, Canada, to study Microbial Dark Matter (Phase II) - Paint Pots PPM... ... | reverse complement strand
GCGCGGCGTGATCCTCGACGACGACGACCCGCAGGCCGTTCGGCAATGTCTCGACGTGGGCCGAAACGTTCGGGGTGAGCGTCGCGGCGCGACCGGGGGTCGCGGAAGCGCACGCCAAGATCGCGGCCGCGACGGCGGCGGCGATGCGGCGAAGGATCATCCGCGGTGACTACTGAGGAGCGGCGCGATTCTCCGCCGCGGCGTAGGCGTGGGCGACGCGCTCGATCGCTCGATACGGCGCGAGGCCGATCAGCTCGCTGCGGGCGATCGAGACGCCCGCCCGCGCGGCGGCACGCCGGACCAGTTCGGTCACGCGATAGAGCGGGACCGCGTCGACGTCGGTCACGTTGCACGATACCTGAACCCGGTCGGCGCCGAGCCGCAGTCCAAGGCATTTGAGCGTCCGCAAGCCGCCGCTGGAGCCGCGCAGCGTGCGGGCGATGCGCCGGGCGAGCGCAAGGTCTCCGCTCGCCAGTTCGACGTTGAACGCGATGAGGAACGGCCGCGCACCGACGGCGATCGCCCCAGCCGACGGATGAGCGGCGTCGCCGTAGTCGAACTGCCACCCCTCGTCGCCGAGCAGCCGTGCCCTGAGGCCCTCGAACTCGCCCCGCCGGATTTCGGCGAGGTGTTCGCGTTGCGGCGCGGACGCAGCCGCCCCGTACAGATATGCCGGTACGCCGACTTCGCGCCAGATCCGCGCCGCCGCCCGGTGCGCCAGGGTCACCGCATCGTCGAGCCGCGCCTCGCCGAGCGGAACGAACGGCAGTACGTCGAGCGCGCCGATCCGCGGGTGCGCGCCGCGATGTTCGCGTACGTCGATCCGATCGCGCGCGACGCGAGCCAACGCGACCGCCGCCGCGACGACCTGCGAGGCGCGCCCGACGGCGGTGATCACGCTGCGGTTGTGCAGCGGGTCGCTGGTCTGGTGCACGACCCGCGCGCCCTCCGCCTCCATCGCCGCGACGCAGGCGGCGATCACCTCGAGATCGCGCCCCTCGCTGAGGTTCGGTACGATCTCGAACTCGAACACGGGCGTCACAGCCTGCTAGATGCGCGGACCGATGCGGACTCCGACCAGGTTGTCGGGATGGAAATAGGTCTGCGCCGCGCGGCGGACGTCTGCCGCGGTCAGGCCGTCATAGCGTTGCGCGAGGGTCGAATAGTACGACGGCGAGAGATCGTCGAGCGAGATGCGCAAGAGGTCGGCCGCGATCGCGGACGTCGCCTGTTCGGCGTTGAGTTGCGTCGCCACCACACGCGTCTTCGCGCGCGCCAACTCTCCGGGGCTCACGTCCTCGTCCTGCATCCGCTTGAGTTCGGCGCGCACGAGGGCCTCGGCGGCGTCGATCTTCGCCGGGACCGCGCTGAACGAGACGGTGAACGTGCCGCGATCGCGGTCGGCGTTCAGCGAACTCGCCGCCGTGTAGACGAGACCGCGCTTCTCGCGCACCTCGCGGAACAGCCGCGTATCGAGCGAGCCGCCTCCGTAGATCGCGTTCGCCAGCGCGAGCGCGTCGTAGTCCGGCGCGGTCCGCGCCGCCGCGGGCGCGCCGAGCTCGACGCTGATCTCCTGAGTCGCCGTTTCGACCAGCGCCGTGCGCGGCTGGGGCAGCGGGATCGGCGGCAGGTGCGGGTCGGGGGTCGGCCCGGCCGCGCTCCAATCGCCGAACCGCGCACTGACCTGGCGCGCCACGTCGGCCGGATCGACGTCGCCGACGACGACGAGCGTCACGAGATCCGGCCGCACGTATTGCGCGCGATACGCCGCTACGTCCTCGAGGGTCAGCCGGTCGAACGACGCGGCGCTCGGCACGCGCAGCACCGGATCGCCGGCGGGATAGAGTGCAGCGTCGAAGATCCGCTGCGCGTGGAAGCCGGCTTGCAGTGCCTGCTTGCCCGCGTACGCGCTGAGTTGCGAGCGGATCTGCGCCAACTTGTCGGCGGGCAGAAGCGGGTGGCGCACGTCGTCGGCGAGCACGTCGAGCAGCGCTCCGAAGTCGCCGGACCGACCGTGCGCGGAAAATGCCAGACCGAACTGCAGGTCCGCCGCGCGGTCGTCGGCGACTTTGCGCTGCGCGTCGTAGCTGTACTTGGCGCTGCCCCACTGCATCAGCGATGAGGTGAGCTCTCCCACTCCTTCCTTGCCGACCGGATCGAACGCGGGGGACGTGCGTACGACGCCGTCGATGAAGACGGTCGGGTTCGACGCGACCCGCTGCACGAGCAGCCGCATTCCGTTGGGCAGCGTGGTGAGCACCGGGTCGACCGCGCTGCGCAGCGCGAGCGGCTTGGCGAGCGCGGCGCGCATCCATTCCGGCTGCTGCAGCGGGCCGTTCGGAACGCGCGCGCCGAAGTCGTCGGTCACCGACGAGGTCACACCGGCCGGCGCTTTCGCCTTCGCGGGATCGAACGCGGTCGGTTCCAGGACGGCGACGACGCTCGGCTTCGCATACACCTTGCGGGCGACCGCGGTCGACTCGTCGCGCGTGATCGAGTTGTAGAGGGCGTAGAATTGCGTCGGCGGCGTGTCGCCGGGGAAGACCATGTTCGCGCCGATCGCCGTGCCGATGCCGACGATCGAATCGCGAGCGTACGTCATCGAAGCGAGCTGCGAGCGCTTCGAGGCAGAGAAGAGTTCCGGATCGAGTCCGGCCGCGAGCACGTGGGCCATCGTTTTTTCGTATGCCGCGCGGACTTCGGCGGCGGTGTGCCCCGGCGCGACGATCAGCAGCACGTGGATGACGGAGGCCCGGCGGTCCTCCATCGGCATCGGTTCGTACGCGAGCGCGAGCCCGCTGTCGACCAGCGCGTGGCGGAACGGACCGCGCTCGTTGAAGATCGCGCCGAGCGCGACGTCGTTGCGGACCTGGTCGTGCTCGAAGGGTTTGGCGTTGCCGGGTGCGGCGTAGGCTTCGTCGACCATCGTATAGGGATAGTCCGATGTCTTCGTCCAGTGAACGCCTGACGCGGGGGCAAGCGCGTAGTGCCGGCGCGCGGGAAGCGGCGTCTTGGCGAGCGGGCCGAACCAGCGCTGCGCTTGATCGAACACGTCCGCCGCGTGCACGTCACCCGAGACGACCAGCGTCGCGTTGTTCGGCCGGTACCAGGCATCGTAGTAGCGGCGCAAGTCCGCGACGGTCGCGTGTTCGATGTCTGCCTTCTCGCCGAGCGACGTCCCGCCCAGCCGCGAAGCCGGAAACACGCGCTGGTTCACGTCGAAGATGAAGGACGACACCGGATCGCTGTGCTTCTCGGCGTATTCTTCGAGCACGGCGCCGCGTTCGAGATTCCAGTCGGCCGGATCGAGCTTGAGCCCGCGCATGCGGTCCGCCTCGAAGTGGACGATCGTTTCGACGCGATCGGCCGGCACGACGAAGTAGAAGTGGGTCATCTCGTTCTCGGTCTCGGCGTTCACCTCCGCGCCGAGCCGAGCCGTCATGTCGTCGATGCCGGCGCTCGAGATGTCGCCCGTACCGCGGAACATCATGTGTTCGAGCGCGTGCGCGAGCCCCGTTTTCCCCGGCGTCTCGTCGAGCGCGCCGAAGCGGTACCAGATGTGCACCTGGGCGACCGGCGCGGCGTGGTCCTCGATGACGACGATGCGCAGCCCGTTCGCCAGCGTGCGCTCCTGCGCGGCGGCCGGTCCGGGCTGGGCGGCGGCGGCGAGCGGCGGGACCGCGGAACCCAGCAGTGCAAGCACGCACGCGAGGACGAAAGAACGGAGCATGCGGTCTAGTACGACGTAGTGCCGCGCAGCACATAGCTAGCGCAGAAACGCCTCGATCGAGTCGTCGGGCCGGGCAGGTTCGGCACGCCCGCCGAGGTTGTGGGCTAAGAAGCGCTCGACTGCGGCATTGAAGCGCTTCGCGTTCTCGGGGCGCGCGAAGCCGTGACCTTCGTCTTCGAAGACGACGTAGGTCACCCCGAGCTTGCGATCGCGCATCGCCTGGACGATCTGATCGGACTCGGCGATCTTGACGCGCGGATCGTTCGCACCTTGACCGATCAGCAGCGGCGCGCGAATGTCGTTCGCGCGGTGCAGGGGTGACGCTTCGGCAAGAACGGCTTCCGTATCGCCCATCCGCCGGGTGAACGTCGCCCGCATCGTCTCCCAATAGGCCGGAATGGACGAGAGCAGCGTGTTGAGGTTCGACGGTCCGACGATGTCGACGCCGCACGCGAAGGCCAGCGGTTCGAACGCGAGCGCGGTCAGCGTTGCGTAACCGCCGTACGATCCCCCCATGATGCCGACCCGCAGCGGATCGGCGATCCCGTGCTGCACGAGCCAGGCCTTCGCGTCGAGGAGGTCGGTGCGCATCGTGCCCGCCCATTCGCGGTCGCCGGCGTTGATGAACGCTTTCCCGTAGCCGGTCGAACCGCGAAAGTTGGGCTGAAGGACGGCGTAGCCGCGGTTCGCGAGCCACTGCACGGAGCCGTTGTAACCCCAGGTGTCGCGCGCCCACGGCCCGCCGTGCACGAGGATGATCGCCGGCAGGCGCTTCGCCGGAACGCCGGCCGGCGTGGTGAGGTACCCGTGGATCGTCAAGCCGTCGCGCGCCGCGTAGGTCACCGGCGTCATCGGCGCGAGCGTGTACGCGTCGAGCGCCGGCCGGGTCGCGAACATCTTCGTCGCACGTTTGGTCGAACGGTCGTACGTCCAATACGACGGCGAGCCGGTGTCGATCAAGGACGAGACGAGCCAGGTGCGGTCGTCGCGGTCGATCGAATCGATCCCGACGTCGCCCGGGATGTGTTCTTCGATGGCGCGGAAATCGTCGGCGTACGCCGGATCGAGCACGATCCATTCGGTGCGATCGCGCACCACGGAGGCGGCGATCGGCGTCTTCGTCTTCGGCGAAAAGCGCACGTCGCTGATGTCGTACTGCGGATCGCCGGCGAGTTCGCGCAGCGTGCCGTCCGCGACGTCGTACCGCACCAGGCGGGCCGCGTTGGCACCGATGCTCGTAACGGTCAACAGGCCGTTGCCGTCGGTCGTGAATCCCGCCAGCAGCGGGGTCCCATCGTCGGGTTCGAAGCGCGCCAGCGTTCGCCAGGGCACATCGACGCCGTCGCGCACGACGATCTCGGTCGATGCGTCGTCGTGCTGGATGACGCCCGCGCGGATCCGCATCTCGGTGTCATCGGCGAAGGAGGCGATCGTCCCGGGATTCTGGGTATCGAGGGTTGCCTTGCCGCTCGTCGGGTCGAGCCGGTAGATGTCGAACAGCTGCCGATCGCGGCGGTTCATCGCGACCAGCATCGTGTCGGGCCGCGTGAAGTCGAGCGACTGGACCTCGACCCGCGTTCCCGGATACGGCGTCAGGTCGATCGCGTCGGAATCCCCGCTCGGGTCGGCAGCAAAGAGATGGAAGTCTTCATTGCCGCCTGCATCCTGCAGGAAGAGCACGCGGGCACCGTCCGGCGACCAGAAGGCATTGCGGATCGGCCGGGTGGGGTCGCACGCGACCACCCGGTCGTCGTCGGCACCGATCGTCCGAACCCACACCGCGAGGACGCCGTCGTGCGGTGCCAAGTATGCGATGCGGCTCCCGTCGGGCGAGAGTGCGGGCGCCGTCTTCTCCGGGTTCCCGAACAACACGTCGCGTGGTATCAGTTCGACCATCGCGCCTCGCCTTCGGATCGCGTGTCGGCCGGCCCTCGCCGTCGACGCGTCAATCAAATGCTAAACGGATCGCTGCGGCGATGTCGCGTGCGCTCTCTGGTGCGAGCAGCCGCGTGAAGCCGAGCTTCGTCGCTTCGGCCGCGCGGCGTGCCGGCTGCGAGACGCTGCGCACTTCGCCCGAAAGTCCCAGTTCGCCGAAGGCGACGGTCCCGGCGGCGAGCGGAACGTCGCGAAACGCCGATGCGATCGCCAGCGCGATGCCGAGATCCGCGCCCGTTTCGGAGACGCGTAAACCGCCGGCGACGGAACAGTAGACATCGTGACCGGCGAGCAGCAGGCCGGCGCGGCGTTCGAGGATCGCGATGATCATCGCGAGCCGCGCCGCATCGACGTTCGCGGCAAGGCGGCGAGCCGTGCCGTACGCGGCCTCGCCGACCAGCGCTTGGATCTCGACCAGCACCGGACGCTGGCCGACGAGCGTCGGGACGACGCACGATCCGCTCGGCCGCGCGCCCCGGCCTTCGAGGAAGAGCGCCGAGGGATCGGCGATCTCGTGCAGGCCGCGATCGTCCATCGCGAAGACGCAGATCTCGTCGATCCCGCCGAAGCGGTTCTTGTACGCGCGCACGATGCGGTACTCGCCGGACTGATCGCCCTCGAAGTACAGCACGGTGTCGACGAGGTGTTCGAGCAGACGCGGGCCGGCGATCGCTCCGTCCTTCGTGACGTGGCCGACGACGAAGGTCGCGCAGCCGGTTCGCTTCGCGAACTCCATGAGGACCTGCGTGCAGTCGCGGATCTGGGAGACGCTGCCGGCGAACGAGTCGACGTCGGGCAGCCACATCGTCTGGATCGAGTCGATGACCATGATTTCGGGGACGTCGCGCTCGAGCGCGTCGAGCACCGCGCGCAAGTTGGTCTCCGCAAAGACCAGCAGCGAGTCGACCGCGCCGACCCGCTGCGCGCGCAGCTTCGTCTGCGCCGCCGACTCTTCGCCGCAGACGTACACCGAACGCGCGCCGTCGCGAGCGAGCGTCGTCGCCAGCTGCAGCAGCAGGGTGGACTTTCCGGCGCCGGGCGGGCCGCCGAGGAGCACGAGGCTGCCGGGCACGATCCCGCCGCCCAGCAGCGCGTCGAACTCGGCCATCCCGGTGCGCCGCCGCGCGATGCGCGAATCGTCGATCTGGGAGAGCGGCACCGGGCCCGCGACGCGCAAGGGCGTGGCGGCGGCGCGCGCCGCCGCCGCCTTCACCGGGCGTACGACCGGCGCGTCCTCGAAGGTGTTCCACGCCTCGCACGACGGGCAGCGCCCGATCCAACGCGCCGATTCAAACCCGCACGCGGTACAGAAATAGACCGACTTGGGCTTCGCCACGCTCCGATCTTCGCGCACCGGCGTGCCAGGTGCCTGGCACTACCGCTACCGCATGACGGGCATCGTGAACTGCGAGCCGGTTGCGGCGCCCTTGGGCCAACGTTCGGTGGTCGTCTTGATGCGCGTGTAGAAGCGCACCCCTTCGGGGCCGTGGATCGCGTGGTCGCCGAAGATCGAGCGCTTCCAGCCGCGGCGTTTGCGACCAGCCGCGGAACGCGCGCTTCGCCGCCGCCACCGCGTGTCGACTTCCGCTTCGCTCGCGAAGGCGACGTGCGCCCAGACGGCACCGCGTGCTGGGCCCGTCGAGTTTCGGCGCGCGACAAGTGAGCAAGGACCATCGAATCGTAACGACCGATGCGGAGATCCGCGAGGGCGGGGAAGCGCGCGCGAGCGGCTGCGAAGTCGCTGACGACGATCGTCGAAGCGCGGTATTCGCGCGCGCAGGATGCGTTTGTCGTCCAGCTCAACAACGGGGCATCATTCACGATTCCCCGCGGTCGCATAACCGGACTGGCGAAGGTGGCCCCGGCGACGCTGCGTCGGCCCGACATCGAGCCTCCAGGAAACGCGTTGTGGTTCGAGGCAGCAGACATGGGCGTTCGCCTTGAAACGCTGATGATCGCTGCGGCGGGCGAGAACGCGGTGCGAAGCGCGGCTTCGCAACTGCTCGGATCACGGACCAGCGAGAAGAAGGCATCGTCGTCGGCTGAGAACGGCAAACGCGGCGGCCGGCCTCCGAAGAAGAAAGCTGCATAGCGCGGCCTGCGACCAACGTCGCTTCGGCGGCGCGCGGAATGGCAACGTATCGTGGAGAACGTGACCGTCCGGCATGGCGAACGACCACGTCGCGATTGACGGCAACGTAGCTAGCGGCAAAACCACTGTTTCTCAAGCGCTGGCAGCGCGCACCGGGCACCTCTACCTCGACACCGGTGCGATGTACCGGGCGGTGGCGTATCTCGCGCTCCGCAACGGCGTGGACCTCGACAACGAGTCCGCGCTGCTCACGATGCTTGCGCACCACAAGATCGCGATCGTGCCGGATGCCTCGACGACGTCCGGGTACCGCGTGCTGCTCGACGGGCGCGGGACCGGGGACCGGCTCTTCGATCCCGACGTCGCGGCGGCGGTCTCGACCGTTGCCGCGCTCGCGGGAATCCGCCACGAGCTCGTCGATCGTCAGCGCACGATCGCCGCGGAGGGACCCGTCGTGATGGCCGGGCGCGACATCGGCACGGTCGTGCTCCCTGACGCGCGGCACAAGTTTTTCCTCACGGCGTCGGTGGACGAGCGGGCGCGGCGGCGCCAGGCGGAGTTCCACGAGCGCGGGCTCGACGTGCCCTTCGACGAGGTACGGGCCCAGATCGTCGAGCGCGATCGCCTAGACTCGACCCGGGCGGTCTCGCCGTTGCGCGCCGCCGAGGACGCGATCACCATCGATTCGACCGAGCTCCAGCCGGAGGACGTCGTTGCTCGCATGCTCGCTGCGATGGGCGCCGCATAGGCATGACGGTCTACGGCATCGCCAGAGCGGCGGTGCAGGCAGTCGCGCGGCTGACGTTCCGGTACCGGGTCATCGGCGCAGAGAAGGTGCCGCGCACCGGCGGCCTGCTCGTGGTTGCCAACCACATCTCGAACCTGGATCCGCCGCTGCTCGGGATCGGGATGCCGCGACCGATTTCGTACATGGCGAAGAAGGAGCTCTTCGCGATGCCGATTCTCAAGCAGCTCCTCCCGCACCTCAACGCCTTCCCGGTCGACCGCCAGGCCGGCGGGACGGCCGCCCTGCGGGCGAGCCTGCGGATGCTCAAAGAGGGCCGCTGCGTCGGGATCTTCCCGGAGGGGGGCCGCAACGTGAACGGGACCAACGAGGAGAAGGCCGGCGCCGCCTTCCTCGCTGCGGCTTCGGGCGTGCCGGTCGTCCCAGCCGCGATCGTCGGGACGCGGAAGCTCCGGCCGTTCGCCCGGGTGACGGGCGTTTTCGGCGATCCGTTCACGGTGGAGCGGAACCGGAAGTCGGATGAAGGTGATCTGGAGAAGAAGGCAACGGAGATCATGCAGCGGATCCGCCAGCTCGAGGGGAGCATCCGGTGATCATCAAGCGAGCCAAAACCCAGGGCTTCTGTTTCGGCGTGGCCATCACGGTCAAGAAGGCGGAAGCGGCGATCGCGCGCCCGGGCGCGAGCGTGACGACTCTCGGGCACGTCGTCCACAATCCGCAGATGGTCGCGCAGCTGGAAGCGCAGGGCCTCAAGAACGCGGTCTCGGTCGACGAGATCGAGAGCGGCACGATGTTCGTGCGCGCCCACGGGCTGCCGGTCGAGACGTTCGAGAAGGCGCAGGCCAAGGGTCTCACCGTGATCGACGCGACCTGTCCGATGGTCACCAAGATCCACGTGCAGGCCGAGAAGCTCCGCGACGAAGGCTACAAGATCATCGTCGTCGGCGATCCCACCCATCCGGAGGTCAAGGGCACGCTCTCGCACGTGCCGGGCGCGTGGTGCATCACGAGCGCCGGCGACATCGACGCGCTGCCGCGCGCGAGCCGAGTCGGCGTCGTCGTGCAGTCGACGTGGAACGGCGTCGGTTTCGCCGACATCGTGCGCAAGCTCAGCGAGAAGTACTACGAAGTCCGCGCGATCAACACGATCTGCACCGACACGAAGAATCGGCAGTCCGAAGTCGACGGCCTCTCGCGCGAAGTCGACGTAATGGTCGTCGTCGGCGGGAAGACGTCGGCCAACACCAAGCATCTGGCCGAACTCGCCGCGATGAACGGCGCGCGCTCGTATCACATCGAGGGGCCCGACGAACTCGCCGCGGAGTGGTTCGAGGGCGTTGAAACCGCGGGCTTGATGTCGGGCGCATCGACGCCGGGCTGGCTGGTCGACAAAGTGGCCGATCGGATGGAAGCTCTCGCTCACGGCAGTCGATAAGCTGGATTTGGAAGGCGCGCTCGAACGCGCCGTCGCGCGCTTCGACGATGACTCGGCAACTGCGGCGCAGGTGCGCTACCAGCTGGGTTTCGACGGCGCAGCGGAGCGAGCGCGCCGCCTCTGCTTGCGGCTCGCGCTCGCCGTCGCCGAGGCGGAGGGCGGGCGTCCGGAGGACGCGCTCGACGTCGCGTGCGCCGTCGAGATCGTGTATCAATTCTCGCTCGTGCACGACGATATCGAGGACGGCGCATCCACTCGCGCGGGACGCGACGCCGTGTGGAGCAAGTTCGGCCTGGCGCACGCCATCAACGCCGGCGACGCGCTGTGCGCGGTGGCGTACCTCGCGCTGCTCGAAGGTTCCGCGCCGCGCCCGCCGGAGCAGACCGTCGCGATGACGCGGGTGCTGCTCGAAGCGCAGCTCGCGATGTGCGGCGCGCAAGCGCGCACGATCGCCGGCGTCGCGATCGACGCCAAGGCCGCCTTGCTGGGCGCGGCGTGCGAACTCGGCGCGGTGTCCGCCGGCGCAGGCGCCGAGCGGGCGAGCGCGTACGCTCGCCTTGGCCGCGCGTATGCGACCGCCTGCACGACGGCGGCCGCCGAGGCCGACGCGCTGGCCGCTTCGCTCGGACTCGACCGCGACGGACGCGTGCGGTCGCTCTTCGCGCACCCGCCGGGATGACCGGCGCGGCGGGTCGCGAAGCGAAACCTCTAGATCCCTCACCGCTCCCCTGGTAGGCTGCATGTCAGGTCATTCCAAGTGGCACAACATCAAGCTGCGCAAAGGTAAGGCCGACGCGCAGCGCGGTGCGCTCTTCACGAAACTCAGCAAAGAGATCATCCTCGCGGCCAAGAACGGCTCGCCCGATCCGGCGGTCAATTACCGGCTGAAGATGGCGGTCGACAAGGCGCGTGCCAACAACGTGCCGGCCGACAACATCAAGCGCGCCATCGCGCGCGCGAGCGGCGCGGGAGAGAAGGAAATCGAGGAGATCCGCTACGAGGGTTACGGTCCGGCGGGGGTGGCGGTCATCGTCGATGCCGCGACCGACAACCGCAACCGCACCGCGTCGGAGCTGCGCTTTCTGTTCAGCCGCAACGAGGGGAGTCTCGGCGAGACGGGGAGCGTCGGCTGGATGTTCGCGCCGCGCGGATTGATCGCCGTCGATCCCGGCCGGTTGAACGAGGACGCGCTGACCGAGAAGGCGCTGGTCGACGGCGTCATCGACGTGCGCTTCGGCGAGCCGTCCGAAGTGGTCACCGAACCGCAGCTGGTGATGGCGGTGAAGGACGCGCTCGAAGCGGCCGGACTGCACGTGAACTCGGCCGAGCTCGCGATGGAAGCGACGCAGACGACCCGGCCCGCCGACGCGGATGCCGAAAAGATCCTCACCTTCCTCGACGCGCTTGAGGAGCACGAGGACGTGCAGCGGGTGTACAGCAACGTCGACTTCGACGAAGCGCAGCTCGAGGCGCTCGCCTGATGCAACTGGACGGCGCCGAGGCGGCAGGCCCCGCGCGTCGCAGCCCGCTCGAGTGGTTCCTGCGTCAGGATTGGCTCTTCGCGGTCGCGCTCGCGCTGAGCGTCGGCGTACTGGTGTGGTTCGGCCGCTCGATCAAGGACTTCTTCGGGCCGAGTGCCGCCAGCATCCAGACGCCGGCGATGACGGGCCAGACGCAAGCCGACGCGATCGCCGAATGCGCGCCGCTGCAGCTGCGCTGCGTCGTCATCGCAAGCCGGCCCAGCGACCGCTTTCCCAAGGACGTCGTGATGAGCCAGGCGCCGCCGCCCGGATCGCGCGTGCGCGAAGGGCGTCAGATCTCGCTCGTCGTCAGCACCGGCGTGACGATCTTCCCGATGCCGGATTTGCGGTTCGAATCGCTGCGCAACGCGGGGCTCGATCTCAATCGGCTCAAGCTGCTGCTCGAGCGGACGACCACGGTCGCGAACGACGACATTCCCGCGAACCACATCGTCGCGCAGGATCCGCCGCCGCTCTCGAGCGTGCGCCAAGGTTCGAAGGTGTCGCTGACGTTGAGCAAAGGGCCGCCCAGCGGCGTGAAGGTGCCGAATTTCGGCGGGATGTCGATCGACGAAGCCCGTTCGGAGGCGCAGCGCGATCGCATCAAAATCGGCCAAGTCGTGTGGACGCCGTTCGGCCCGAGCGGTAAGCCGCGCGGTACGATCGTGCGGCAGAACCCGGGCGCCGGCGCGCAGATCGACCCGTTCGAAGAAGTGTCGCTGCAAGTCAGCGCCGGCCCGGGAGAATACGGTTATATCATCCGGCAAGTGCACGCGACGGCAACCGTCCCCGCCCGTGACGACGCCGCGCACGTGCGTATGGAAGTGCGCGACGACACCGGAACCTGGAACGTGTATGACGGGTTCGCGCAAGGCGGTCAAAAGCTCGACTTCAACCTCACCGTCGTCGGCACGGCCGAACTCGACACCTACATCAACAACGAGCTGCTCAACCAGACGACGATCGGCAAGGAGCCCAAATTGCCGCCGCCGCCGACGAGCCCGCCGGACGAAAAGAAGAAGCGGTGACGACCCCGCGTCGCGCCAAGATCGCGCCGTCGCTGCTCTCCGCCGATTTCGCCGACATCGCGGAGCAGATCCGCATGGTCGAAGCCGCCGGCGCCGACGAGCTGCACCTCGACTCGATGGACGGCCGCTTCGTCCCCAACCTCACTTGGGGGATGAAGATCGTCAAGGACTTGCGGCGTCTCAGCGCGCTGCCGTTCGATTGTCACCTGATGATCGTCGAGCCGGAGAAGTACGTCGACGCGTTTCGTGAGGCCGGCGCCGACGTGATCACGTTCCATTACGAAGCAACGCCGCACCAGCATCGCCTGCTGCGGCACCTGCGCGCGATCGGCGCGAAAGCGGGGATCGCGATCAACCCCGGTACGCCCGTCACGATGCTCGCCGACCTGATCGAAGAGATCGATCGAGTCCTGGTGATGAGCGTCAATCCCGGCTTCGGCGGCCAGTCCTTCATCGAACGCGCGCTTACGAAGGTGAGCGAGGTGCGCGCCCTGCTCGACGAACGCAATCCCGCCTGCGAGATCGAAGTCGACGGCGGTATCGGCCTGCAAAATCTCGAGCGCGCGGCGCTCGCCGGGGCGGACGTCCTCGTCGCCGGCAACTCCGTCTTCGCCGCCGCGGACCCGCCCGCCGCACTGCACGAAATGCGCCGCCGCCTCGACGCGGCGCACGTGCGCGCGCGTTGACCGAAGACGAGTTCGTAGGCGCGATTCGCGAACGTTTGCGTGACGTTCCGGATCAGCGCGTGCTGGTTGGGATCGGCGACGATGCGGCGGTGTGGCAGCCGTCGCGGAGCAACCGCAGCGTCGTCACGACCGACGCGCTGGTCGAAGGCGTGCACTTCACGCGCGAGGCGATGCGGGCGCAAGACGTCGGGCACCGCGCGCTGGCGGCGAACCTCTCGGACCTGGCGGCGATGGGTGCGCGTCCGGTGCTCGCAACGATCGCGTTCGGATTTCCGGCGGGAACCGATCCCGAGTGGATCCTCGCCTGTTACGACGGGATCGCCGCGCTCGCGAAACGCACGCGCTGCGCGATCGCGGGCGGCGATCTGACCCGCTCGCCCGCGATCGTCCTGGCGATCACGGCGATCGGCGAAGTCCGCCCGAGCAACCTGAAACTGCGCTCCGGTGCGTGCCCGGGCGACGTCGTCGCGGTGACCGGTCCGCTCGGCGCCAGCCGCGCCGGCTTGGCTGCCGCGCTGGAAGGGCCGGAGCTTGCGGCGGATCCGGCGAACGCCGGCGTCCTCGCCGCCTATCGGACCCCGGAGCCGCGTCTGCGCGAGGGTCGGTGGCTGGCCGCCTCGCGCCACGTCCGTGCGATGATGGACTCCTCGGACGGTCTCTCGACCGATCTCTCCCGGTTGTGCGTCGCTTCTGGTGCCGGCGCGGTCGTCGAGGAGATCCCGGTGAACGCGGGCGCGCGTGCGCTGGCCGAGCGGATCGGTGCCGACGCGGAGCGCTGGGCGCTCGACGGCGGCGAAGATTTCGAGCTGCTGGTGACGATCGAGCACCGCGCGTTCGCGCACGTCGCGAACCGCTTCCGCGCGCACTTCGGCCGCGATTTGCTGCGCGTCGGCCGGATCACCGAGGGAGCAGGCGTTCGGCTCGCCAACGGGGCGGCCATCGCTTCTTCCGGTTGGGACCACCTGAGATGAGCAACGACGACGCGGCGATCAAGGCGTATCCGCTGCTCGGCTCCATTCAGAACAGCGTCGGTTACGGCTTTCTCGGCAACGAGGCGGTCAGCGCGATCGCGCACCGCATGAACGTGCGGACCGTGACGGTCCCGACCGCGTATGCGAGCGCGCGGGGCGGCGTCGAAGGGCGCATGAACCTCGCCGTCGACGAGCGTGAGTTCCGCCGCGGGGTCGATTTTCTGATCGCCCGCGAGCCGACCGTGGTGATCATCGGGTACCTGGCGCATCCGGATCAGGTCGACATCGTGGCCGAGGCGCTGGAACGTTTCGTCGGCTTGGTCGTCCTCGATCCGGTGCTTGGAAGTTACGAGAAGGGGCTCTTCGTCCCGGTCGAGACTGCGCGCCGGATCCGCGACCTGCTGCTCCCGCGCGCCCAGATCGTCACGCCGAACCGGTTCGAGGCCGAGGTGCTGCTCGATCTGACCCGGATGCGCCGGGCGAACGAGCGGACGTTTCTCGACGGCTTCGCGGCGCGCGGCCCCCAGACGGCGATCATCTCGTCGTTCACCCGCGACCCCGACAAGCGCCAGCTGACGACGATCTTCTCGAACGGCTACGTCTACGAACGGATCACCGCCCCGTTTCATCCAGCCTTCCCGGGCTACGGCGCCGGCGACGTCTTTGCGGGCGCGATCGCCACGATGCTCGCGGTCGGCGCGAGTCCCTGGGCCGCGACGATCCTCGGGACCGCGCTGGCGTCGCTCAGCGTCGAGCGGACGACGGGTTACGGCGGCGCGACGGTCGACCCGGTCGCTGCGCTGGATCTCTTCAAGCCCCTACCGTACCTGGGCGACGATGCGTGCGCTCGGTACGCGGACCGCTTCGGCGTCGGCTCGACCCCGATCCCGACCCTCGAAGGCGAAGGGGCGCGCCTGAAGTTCTCGCCGCCGAAGAACAAGATCGTGTACTAGACCGTACGAAGGGAACGCAACGTTCCTGCGCGGTCGCCCGTTGGAACCGGTATGAAGGTGCGTGTACTCCCTCTTGCGGCAGCCCTGTGGATCGGCGGCACCGGCGCCGCGCTCGCCCAGGGCATCCCCTCCGTCCCGCCGGACGTGCAGAACAACCCGATCGTGCAGAGTATCCTCCAATCGGTGGGCGGGCTGCTGCAGACGACCAACGGTAACACCGCGCACGGCAGGGTGACGTACTTCCGCCGCTTCGAACTCCAGGTCGAAACGGCACCGAACGTCTACCGCCAGATCCACCTGCACCAAGGGACGATCATCAATCCGCGCGGCACGACGCTCACCCCGGGGATGACGGTCGACGTAAGCGGATACGCGCAGGGCGACCATAGTCTAAACGCTGACTCGATCGTCGCGCGCTAAGCGCGCTGGCAAGATTCCGGTGATGGACCGAGCGCAGCAGCATCTCGCCTAGGCAGGATGTTGTTGCGAGGTCGGACCCGGGGGGGGCCACGTCATTGGCGTGGGGGGGCGCGCAGCCAGGGGCGGAGCGCCTTTAGACTTCTAGACGCCGGCTACGCCGATGCGCTTTACGCGCTTGCTGCGCAGGCAGTTGGTGCAGACTCGGGCGGTCTTGTGGGTTCCGCGCTCGTCGATGCGGACGGCCTGGAGGTTGGGCAACCACCGGCGCTTGGTCTTGTTCATCGCGTGACTGACATTGTTTCCCGACATGGGACCCTTGCCGCACACGTCGCATCGCTTGGCCATAACAGAGCGAGTGTATCAAAAACCACCCTCCCCGACAAGGCCAAGGTCGATCCGGACTCCGAGCTAGTCGCGCTCCCCTGCATCGCGACCGCTGTCGTACCCGAGGCCCAGAAGGTCCAGCTCGACCGTTTTCGGCCGCGCGGCCGCATCGTCCGGGCAGTCTCCCCGCTCGGCTTGCCGCCTCCTCTCGCACGCGCAGGGCGCGCGCTGCTCGTGCCGGAACGCGAGTGGCGCTCCATGGCAGTCACCCAGCTCGATGGCCGGGCGTTCGAGAAATTCGTCGCCGCCGGGACGTACTTTTTGCGGAAGTATCGGGGCGTCCTGAACGACCTGAACGTCTTTCCCGTCCCCGACGGCGACACGGGTTCGAACATGTACCTCACGGCCAGAGCCGCCCTGCACGACGCGCGCCCGGTCCGCGCGGGGACGCTGTCCGTCGTCGCCGCCGCCGCAGCCCATGGCTCGCTGCTCGGTGCGCGTGGGAACAGCGGCGTCATTCTCTCGCAGATGCTGCGCGGCTTCGCGCACAGCGTCCGTCATCGCGACACCATCGACACGTTCCAGCTCTCGCTCGCCATGCGTGAAGCCGTGGCGGCGGCGCGCGCGGCGCTGACCAAGCCCGTTGAGGGGACGATCCTCTCGGTCGCCGGCGCCGCCGCGGACGAGGCATATCGCCTCGCGGTTCGCGAGACCGACTTCTACCGGTTGGCCGACGCCGTGCTGCGGGCGGCCAACGCCGCCCTGGAGCGGACGCCCGAGCAGTTGCCCGCGCTCAAGGAAGCCGGCGTCGTCGACGCTGGCGGCGCCGGGTTCTGCTACTTCCTGGAAGGCGCGCTGCGCTTCATCCCCGAGACCTCGAAGCGCACGACCGCGTTCCCGCAGCGGCCGGTGCGCTCGGCGGTCTTCACCCGCCAGCAAGTGGTCGGAGAGCACCGCTTCTGCACCGAGTTCGTGCTCGAGGACGCGACGATCGAGGTGGCTCCGTTTCGCGGCAGCCTCGAGAAGTACGGCGACTCGCTGCTGGTGATCGGTGCGGCGACGACGATCAAGGTTCACGTGCATACGGGCGAGCCCGAGGCGGTGAGGGCGCTCGCCGCTCGCCACGGAACCGTCACCCGCTGGAAAGTCGAGGACATGGCGCGCCAGCACAACCTCTTGGTCGTCGATGCTCCGGCGAAGGCGATCGGGATAGCGGCCGTCGTCCCCGGACCGGGCTTCGACCGGATCGTGCGGGAGCTCGGCGCCGACGTGACGATCCCGGTTCCCGCCGGGGCGAACCCCTCCGTCGAAGATCTGCTGATCGGCGTCAACGCGTCGCTCGCGCAGACCGTGTACCTGCTGCCGAACGACCCCAACGTCGCGCTGGCGGCCCGTGAGGTCCCCGCGCTCAGCGGCAAGACGGTGATCGTCGCGCCGACGCGCGACCCGGTCGCGGGGCTGGCGATGCTCTTGCGGCTCGGCGGAATCGAAGCGCCGCTCGAAGCCGGCGAGCTGACCGCCGCGCTGGACGCGGTCCGCAGCGCCTCGGTGTTCTTTGCCGGCAAGGACACGAGCGTCGGCGGGGTCGCCGTGACGAAGGGTGCGCCGACGGCCGCGTTCGGGAAAGCACTCGTGACGGGTGCCACGATGGCCGACGTCATCGCCACCGCGGCGGCCGAGCTCGGCGCTGCGGACGGAGGTCTGGTCACCTTGTATTACGGCGGCTCTCAGAAGGAACGCGACGCGCAAAAGCACGCGGCGCTCTTGGACGAACGGTTCGCCGGCGTGGAAGTCCAGTATTACTACGGCGGTCAGCCCGGCATCGAGTATTGGATCAGCGTTGAACGCTAGCGACGCGCGGCTCCCGGTGATCGCGGTCGACGCGATGGGCGGCGATGACGCGCCGGGCGAGATCGTGGCCGGTGCGCTGCTGGCGCACCGCGACAAGCTCGGCCGGATCGTGCTGGTCGGCGACCGCGCGCGCATCGAGCCGCTGCTCGGCGGCGAGCGCGGCATCGAGATCGTGCACTCGGCCGGCGAGGTCGCGATGGACGCCGCCGCGTCGGCGGCGGTGCGCAAGGCGGCCGGAACGTCGCTCGGTGACGCGGTCGATCTCGTGCGCGACGGCCGCGCGGACGCCGTCGTGTCGGCCGGCAACAGCGGCGCGTTTCTGGCGATCGCCCTGATCCGCTTGCGCACGATCTCCGGGATCGCGCGGCCCGCGATCGGTGCGGTGCTGCCGGGCCGTTCGGGGCCGGTCGTCTTGTGCGACGCCGGTGCGAACGTCGATTGCAAACCGGAATGGCTGCTGCAGTTCGGGCTGATGGGCAGCGCCTACGCGCGCGCCGGCCTCGGCATCGCGGAACCGCGGGTCGGAATCGTGTCGGTCGGTGAAGAGCGTACCAAAGGAAACGCGCAGACGATCGAGGCCGCCGCGCTGCTCGAACGTGCGCCGATCCGCTTCATCGGAAACATCGAGGGGAAGGACATCTTCACGAACCACGCCGACGTGGTCGTCGCCGATGGGTTCGTCGGCAACGTGATCTTGAAAACCGCGGAGGGCAGCGGCACGTACTTTCGCGATACGCTCGCCGCGTCGTATGCATCGGCCGGCATGCTCGGGAAGATCGGCGGTGCGCTCAGCGGCCGCGTCTTCGACGCGATGCGCGCGCGGGTCAACTACTCCACCTACGGCGGTGCGCCGCTGCTCGGCGTGCGCGGCAACTGCATCGTCGCGCACGGCCGCTCCGACCGGGTCGCCATGCGCAACGCGATCCGGCAAGCGGCGGCCGTGACCGGCGCCAACCTCATCGGATCGATCGAAGCGGTTCTGGCCGCATGACCTCCCTTTCGAAGAGTGCCGCGCAGGTCGTCGCGATCGTCACCGATTCGACCTCGGATCTCGACCCGGCGGCAGCCCGCGCCGAAGGGATCGACGTCGTTCCGCTGTTCGTCAACTTCGGCGACACGCGCTTTCGCGACACCATCGACCTCACGCGCGAGGAATTCTACCGCAAGCTTGCGAGCCTCAAGGCGCTCCCGACGACGGCGCAGCCGACGCCGGCGATGTTCGAAGACGCGTTCCGCCCGCACGTGGAGGCGGGGAGGCCGATCGTCTGCGTGACGATCATGGCCAGCCTCTCGGGGACGATCAACGCGGCGACCACGGCGGCGCGTTCGTTTCCGGAGGCCGAGATTCACGTCGTCGACAGCGGCAGCGTCGCCGGCGGCCTCGCGCTGATGGCGCAGCACGCCGGCGAGATGGCGCGCGCCGGTGCCGGCGCGGCGTCGATCGTCGCGGTACTCGAGCGTGACGGCACAGTGTTGCGCGGCTTCGCGACCGTCCCGGATCTCTCGCACGCGGTGCGGACCGGGCGCGTCTCGCGAACGCAAGCGTTCATCGGCTCGCTGGTGAAGATCGTTCCGGTGCTGCGCATCGACGGCGGCAAAGTGCAGGAGCACGCGCGGGTGCGCACCTATGCGCGCGCGCTCGACACGATGGTCGAATCCGCCGCGCTGGAAGTGAACAAAGCCGACGGCGCGCGCATCTGCATCATCCATTCCAACGCGGCCGGCGAGGCCGCCGGACTCGCGACGAAACTGCGCGACCGGATCACGACCGTACCGGCGGTCTTCGAACAACTCGAAGCAGGCCCGGTGATCGGCACGCACGCGGGGCAGGGCGCGGTCGGGCTGTTCGTCATTCCCGGTCCATGAGCGCGAACGCGTCGTCGTGACGCCGTCCGCTGGCGTCTACGTCCATCTCCCGTTTTGCCCGTACATCTGCCCGTACTGCGACTTCGCGAAGTGGGCGTGGGACGAGGATGGCGCGGCACGCTACCTCGCCGCGCTGCGATCGGAGCTAGCATCGGCTCCTCCGGTGCAGGCGACGACGCTCTTCTTCGGGGGCGGGACGCCGACGACGTACGGTCCAGAGGTCATCGCTTCGCTCGTCGACGACGTGCGCGGGCGCTTCAATCTACCCGCCGGCGCCGAGATCACGGTCGAAGCGAATCCGGATCCGTCGCTCGTGCACCGTCTGGGCGGTCTCTACGCTGCGGGCGTGAACCGGCTGTCGATCGGTGTACAGTCGTTCGATCCGGGCGAATTACGCGTGCTGGGGCGCCGCCACACGCCGGCGGACGTTGCCGGTGCGATGCAAGCCGCGCGCGCAGCCGGTTTCCGGAACGTCTCGATCGATCTGATCTTCGGCGCGCCCGGCCAAACGGAGGAAAGCTGGGCGGCTTCGCTCGACTCCGCGCTTGCGCTCGGTCCCGAGCACATTTCGTGCTATGGGCTCACGATCGAGGAAGGCACGCCGTACGCAACGTGGTTCGCGCGCGATCCGAGCGCCTTTGCCGGTGAGTCGCTCGAAGCGCGGCTGTACGCGCTCGCCATCGAGCGCTTGCGCGGCGCCGGCTTCGAGCACTACGAGATCTCCAACTGGGCTCGGCCGGGCTTCCGCTGTCGGCACAATGAAGGCTACTGGCGCAACGACCCGTACCTCGGCCTGGGTGTCGGGGCCGCCTCATACCTGGACGGCGTGCGCTCGACGCACACCCGCGATCTGGGAATGTACTGTGAGGCTGCCCTGGCCGGGCGGGCGATACCCGGCGAGAGCGAGCAGCTCGAGGGGCCGGCGCGCGTCGGCGAGGCGATTATGCTGGCGCTGCGCACCGCGGAAGGGGTCGACACCGACCGGTTCCGCGAACGGTACGGCATCGATGTGTTCGAAACGTATCGCGGGGTGGTCGATGACCTGGTCGCTGCCGGCGTCCTCGTCGCCGGTGAGGGTGCGCTGCGCCTCACCGAGCGCGGGCGTTTCGTAGCGAACGATGTCTGTGGCGCGTTCCTCGCCGACTGAACCGGGCCGCCGGTTGTCCACCATGCTGCTGCGGCTGAGCTTCGTCGCGATCTTCGGGATCACCGGATTTCTGCTCGGCAGAGAAGCGTATCTGCGGCTGATCTCGCTGCACGTCGCAAGCCAGTTCTGGCAACTGACGCTGCTGGTCGCCGCACCGGTCGTCGGCGCGGTGGTCGGCGTCGTGGTCGTCCCGCTCGCGCAGACGTTCTTCGAGCGCGAGCTGCACGCGGTGGAGCGCTCGATCGACCGGCTCGCACCGGGCGAACTCGTCGGCGGCGCAATCGGGTTGGTCACGGGCCTCGTCGTCGCGTTCTTGGTGAAGAGCGTGCTGTTCGAATTCGTCGCGTTCGCCGGCCCGACCGGCGGCTACATCGCGATCGCGCTCTATCTCGTGCTCAGCTTGTTCGCAGCGTTCCTGGGGGCGCGCGTCGGTGCGAAGCAGCGCGTTGCGCTCACCCGCATGGCCGGCCCGTCGAGCGCTTCGGCCGGCGGCGAACCGAAGGTTCTCGACACCTCCGTGATCATCGACGGCCGCGTGCTCGACATCGTGCGCAGCGGCTTCCTCGAAGGCCCGCTGCTCCTGCCGCGCTTCGTGCTGCGCGAACTGCAGCTGATCGCGGACAGTTCCGATCCGCTCAAACGAACGCGCGGCCGCCGCGGCCTCGAATTGCTCGGCAAGCTGCAAGAGACGGTCCCGATCGAGATCGTCGAACGCGATCCCGAAGAGATCTCCCAGGTCGACGCCAAACTCGTGCGGCTCGCGCAAGAGCGCGGCGCGAAGCTGGTCACCAACGACTACAACCTCAATCGCGTCGCCCTCGTCGAGGGCGTAACGGTCTTGAACATCAACGAGCTCGCCAACGCGGTGAAGCCGGTCCTGCTGCCCGGAGACGAGCTGCGGGTCGCCGTCATCCGCGAGGGCCGAGAACCGCACCAAGGCGTAGGGTACCTGGACGATGGAACGATGATCGTTGTGGAAAACGGACGCCGCCTGATCGGCGAGACCATCGACGTCGCAGTGACCAGCGCCCTGCAAACAAACGCCGGCCGCATGATCTTCGCCCGCCCGAAGCAGAGAGTTTAGCAAAGTGGTGATGGAGCGAGCGCAGCAGAATCGCGACGTTGGGACCAGGCCCGTTGCGAGGTCGGACCCGGGGGCCCCGCGCGAAGCGCGGGGGGCGCGGAGCCTAGGGCGGAGCGCCTTGTGATCTGGGGTGCCGTCATCGTTGCGGCTGGGCGTGGTACGCGGTTCGGGGGGCCGAAGCAGTTCGCCGAGTTGGCCGGGAAGCCGATGGTCGCGTGGTCGATCGAGGCTTTTGCGGCGATGCCGGAGATCAGCGAATTGATCGTGATGACCGAGCCCGAGTTCGTGACGCGGATGGAGACGCTGGCGCATCCGCGCGTGCGTCACGCGTCCGTGCGGATCGTGCGCGGCGGCGACGAGCGGCAGGCGAGCGTGCGGTTGGGAATCGAGGCGCTCTCCGATCAGGTGGCGGCGATTCTCGTGCACGACGGCGCGCGTCCGCTCGTGCAAGCCGAGGACGTCCGCGCGGGGATGCGTCCGGTCCGGCCGGGAACCGCCTCGCTGCTCGCGATCCCGGTCGTCGACACGATCAAGGTTGCCGACGCCGACGGAAAGGTCACGCGCACGCTCGACCGGGGGACGCTGTGGGCTGCGCAGACGCCGCAGTTCGCGACGGCCCGCGATCTGCGCCGCGCCCACGCCGACGCGTTCAAACACGGCACGGCGCCCGCCACGGACGACGCGGCTCTGCTCGAACGTGCCGGCCTCGACGTGCTGATCGTGCAAGGCGCGGCGGAGAACTTCAAGGTAACGCTCTCGAGCGATCTGCTGCGCGCCGAAGCGCTGCTGAGCGCCCGCGCGCCGGGTATCGGTGACGAAGAGATCCTCGTCGTCGAATGCTACGTCGACGCGCGGGCCGTCGAGGCGGTGCTGGCCGAGCTCGAAGAGCGCGAAGCGCGCATCGACGAGATCGACCGCGAGCTGCCCGGCGCCGTCGTGATCCGCGCGTATGCGACGAACGCCGCGCTGCGAGGTTTCGGCACGCGCCTGCACGCGCTCGCCGGCGAGGACGCACTCTTCACCGCGCACCTCTCGCACCTCGCTCCGCGCACGCCGGCGACATTGGATCGCCAGCACTGATGCACGAACCCAAGTCGCGCGTTGGGCATGGGTTCGACGTTCATCGGCTCGTCGAAGGGCGGCCGTTTATTTTGGGCGGCGTGCGGATTCCGTTCGAGAAGGGGCCGCTCGGACACAGCGATGCCGACGTGCTCACGCATGCGATCTGTGACGCGCTGCTCGGCGCGTGCGCGCAAGGCGATCTCGGCACGCATTTCCCCGACAGCGATCCGCAGTGGAAGGGCGCCGACTCGCTGCGGCTGCTCGCGGCGTGTCACGAACTTGCGGTGCGCCACGGCTGGACGATCGCCAACATCGACTCGACGGTCGTCGTCCAACTGCCGAAGCTCGCGCCGTACGTGACCGCGATGCGGGACGCGCTCGCCGACGTGCTGGGTCTCGAGGCGTCGCGCATCAGCGTGAAGGCGAAGACCAGCGAGGGCCTAGGCTATACCGGTGACGGCACCGGCATCGCTGCGTATGCGGTGGTGCTGGTCGAAGCGCTCCACCGCTAGCGGCGCGGGTCGTCGAACGGTCGCAGCCGGATCCGCGTCTCGTGCTCCGGCGCGCGTTCTCCGCGTGGTGTCTCGCCGCGCACGTAGTGCTTCTCCCACGCCAGCAGGTTCGCCGGATCCGCGGCGAAGGCACGGCGCGCGGCGCGCGCTGCGCGGAAATCGCCGGCGATCGCGGGCTGCTCGTCGATCGCTCCGAAGACGGGCTCGAACTGCTGCAGCTCGCCGCGGCGCTGCGGAACGATTCGGCCGATCGGCTCGCCGGGTTCGAAGCTGACCGTGAGGCCGGGCCGCGTGATCTTCCAGTTGAGCGTGAACGGGGTGCTGGCCCAGTCCGTCTCGACGATCCCTTCGAGCGGGGCGATGCCGTCCTTCGGCGCGTTCACGGGACCCCGCGCGAGCAGATTCCAGCCGGGCGGCGTCCGGAACAAGAAGGGGAGGTTCCAGGTCAGAATTCCGGTGCCGAAGTGCGAGATCGGCGGCTCGCTCGGGGCCGGATCGCCCAGCGCGATCACGGTGTCCTCCGGCCGCTCGCCGCCGTTCCAGACGGCGCTGAACGCGCCGTCGCCGATCAGGTCCCAGCCGTACTGGTTCGCGATGAGAAGCGGAAGGCAGCGGTTCGCGAACCGGATCTTCGTCGCGTCCATCCAGTCGCGTCCCGGTTCGCCCGGGACGATGCGCGTCTCCGTGTCGATGAGGCGGAGCGCGTGCATGCGAAGCGGCCCGCCGGCGCGAGGGAGAGGATCATCCACGAAGTCGAGTTCTGCGCGGCGATGTGCAGCGGTCCTCCCGTTGCGCGTCGGGAATCGCGATCGGATCGAGCTCGGGGATAGGCGGCAGCCAGATCACAGTGCTTTCACCGAACGTTCCTCGCTGTGGATCTCGGGAAGTCGCGTCTCGTCACGCTGGCGGCGCCGGGCCGTGAACTCGTCGTCCCACACTCCGGCGGCGGCGCATTCGGCCGCGACCGATTGCAGCTCGGCCAGGAACCGGAGCGCGCCGACGACGCGGCGCTGAGAAGGAGGTGCGTCCATGCCCACACGCTACGGGAACCGTCCGGCCGCGCACATCCGGGGCGGTACCGAGATCGAGGTTGGCCGGTACGCAGGGAGTTTCCCGAGTCAGAAGATTTTTGTGGCGCTATCGCGATGCGGCGGAATCGGCCAGCAGCGACGCGAGCGCCTGACGGCTCGAGACGCCCAGCTTCCGGTAAGCGGCGGCGATGTGTGTCTCGACGGTGCGCTCGGAGAGCGTGAGGAGCTCGGCGATCGCCCGGGTCGTGCTGCCGCCCGCGACGAGCCGGGCGATCTCGCGTTCCCGGCCGGTCAGCGTCCGATCGCCACGGCGGCGTTCTGCCGGCGCGGCGTCGGTCAGGCGGCGGACCTCCCCGCGCGCGCCGGCGCGGCGAAAGAGCGCGAGCGCGTCGGCGAGCCGGCCCGCGGCCTCGAGCGCGTAGGCTTCTTCAAGGTGCCATTCCGCAGTGCGGAACGCCTCGGCTGCCGCCTCGGCGTGGCGGGTGCTCTCGTCGCGGTCGCGGCGCCGGGCCGCTTCACGCGCGTCGGCGAGGGCGAGGAAGCCGCGCGCCGGCCAGGCGCCGTCGTGCTCGATCAGGGCTTCGAGCCGTCGCCGCGCGCGGTCGCGCAAAGGGCGGTCGCCGTAGCGGCCGACGGCGTCGAGGATCCAGTACGGCGCGTCGACGCCCTCGAGCGCGTCGGCCGCAAAGGCGACGATCCGCGCCGCTTCGTCGATGTCGCCGAGCACGCCGTAGTGCAGCGCCAGTGCGGCTCCAACGATCTGCACCGTGAGTATCGAGACAGTGGAATCGGCCTCGAGCTGCGACGCTTCAAAGGCCCGGACCGCATCAGCGACGAGGTCGCCGGATTCGTTGCCGAGCAGGGTCGCGAGCCGTACCCGAAGCGCGAGGACCCAACGGTATGTCGTCGGAAAGCCGGAGCTCTGGTCGCTTGCGTGCGCGAGCGTGCGCGCCGCCGCGTCGAGGTCGCCCGCGAGCAGAGCGCCCAGCGCATCGTTCGGCAACAGCCAGGCGGAATGTCGCAAATTGCGCGTCTGACGCGCCAGCTCGAGCGCGCGCGCATAGAGTTCGCGCGCCCGGCTGAGCTTGCCGTACGCCGTCTCCACGGTGCCCCAATTGTTGTACGTGCGAAGCACCAGATCCAGATCGCCGATCGCGTTCGCGGCATCGACGGTCTCTTCAAAGCGTGGGCGCGCGTCGTCGGCTCGGCCGACGAAGCTCAACGCGTAGGCATAGGTCGCAGTATATCGCGCGGTCACGGCGCGGTCGAGCGGCGAGGAGTTCGGGTCGAGGGTGCGTACCCGGTCGAGCGCCGCCGCCGCTTGACCGCACAGGACGAGCAGGCCCGACGCCATCGTGTCGGCTTCGAATCGAATCGCCACGTCGTCCCCGTACTCGCCGCGTGCCACGGCATCCGCCTCGGCGAGACCCAACTCGTGGCGGCCCGACTCGAAGATGATTCGCGCGCGGCGCAGCCGCAGCCGTGCAGCGCGCGACGACGGTCCGCCGCGGCCGAGCGCGTCGGCCGCTTCGCCGTACCAGCGGGCGGCGTTCTCGGCGTCAGCCGTCGCATACCACGCTTCGGCCGCGCGCTCTGCGACGCGGGCGCGGCGGGCGTCGTCGGCGCTCGAGCGAAATGCGCGGTCGTAGAAGCGAGCGGCCTCGACATACGCGTAAACGGCCGCGGCCGCGTCTCCGGCACGCTCGTTCCAGTCCGCCGCGTTCTCGCCGTCGCGCGCGCGCCATGCGTGTTCCCCTACTTCGGCGGGATTGGGCTCGGGTGCCGCGGCGAGCAGCGCGGCGACGCGTCCGTGCACGAGCCGCGCCTCCGCGCGCAGAAGCTCGGCGTAGATCGCTTCGCGCGTGAGGGCGTGGCGGAATGCGAAGCGATCGCCCTCGTCGTCGCTCGTGTCTTCCACGACGAGCTGGAGTTCTCGCGCGCGGCGCAGCGCCGCGTAGACCGTGCCGAGGTCGATCGCGAGCAGGCGCGCCAGCGCCGAGGCCGAGAAGTGCCTGCCGATCACGGCGGCGTGCAGAAGAATATCGCGCGCTTGCTGCTCGAGCGTGGCGTAGCGCTCGCGAACTGTCGCGCGAATGCTGCTCGGGACCGACGGCTCGGCGCGCTCGTCGTGCTCGATGCGTACGAGTACGCCGCGCAGCAGTTCTTCGGCGTAGAACGGCCGTCCGTCGGCGAGATCGCGAATCTCGGCGATGATCTCGACGCGCACGCTCCGGCCGATCTCCGTGAGGACCCCGGTGAGGAGGTGTTCGATCTGCCCCGGCGCGAGCGGGTTGAGCGTCACGACGTCCGAGTCGCGTTCGAGCGCGGCGAAGGCGCGCGCGCGCAGCGCGTCGCTCTCGGCGTCATCGGTGCGGTACGTCGCGACGAAGAGGACCGGCGCGTCGGCCAAGTGCGTTGCGCAGAAGCGCAACAAGTCGATCGTCGCCGGGTCGGCCCAATGGAGGTCCTCGACGATGACCACCGCCCCGGCCTCGCTGAGCGCGCCCCGCAACGCTTCGGCGACGGTCGCGAACCAGGCCGCCTTCGCATCGTCGCCCTGCTCGGTCGCGGCCGGAAGCGAAGTGACGCCGAGCGCGGCGAGTGCCTCGGTGAACGGCGCGTAGGGTCCGATCCCGTACTCGCGCGCGGCGCCCGTTCCGACCGGCATCGCGTCGGCGCGAGCGCACGCTCCGAAGTCCTCGATCAGCCGGGTCTTGCCGATCCCCGACTCGCCGCGCACGACGATCGCGCCGCCGTGGTGGCGCACGTCACGCGCGCGCTCGACCAGGAACGCGAGTTCACGCGAACGGCCGATGAGCTGACGGCTGTAAACGCCTCGGGAGATCATTGCGCTTCCTTCGTTCGACGCCGCCGACTGCATCGCATGGTTTTGTGAGCGACCGCACGAACGCCGGTCCCCATCATGCCGCTTGAATTGCTTGAACGTCCCACCATCTTTGGCGGGGGAGCCCCGCCGAACCGACCCTACGAGGCACCGGCGGAGCCCGACGAACCCGAAGAAGAAGAGGAAGAAGAAGCCAAGTAGTTAGGGACTGAGCCCGTGGCGGAAAACCGTTCCGCCACGGGGCATGTCCTGGGGCTGATGCCCTCCGCAAACCTCGATCGCCCGCTCCGCGTACGCTTCGCCCCCTCACCGGCGGGGACGCTGCACGTCGGCGCCGCGAGAACCGCGCTCTTCAACTGGCTGCTCGCGCGCAAGACGGGCGGCCGGTTCGTCTTGCGCATCGACGACACCGATGACGCCCTGGGCGAAGCCGGCAGTGAGGGCGGGATCCTGCGCGACCTGCGCTGGCTCGGCCTCCAATGGGACGAGGGACCGGAGGTCGGCGGACCGGCGGCGCCCTATCGCCAGTCGGAACGCGCCGCGATCCATCGCGAGCACGTCGGCCGGCTGCTCGCCGGCGGTGCGGCCTACGAACGCGACGGCGCGGTGTGGTTTCGCGTGCCGCCCGGGACGACCGTCGTGCACGATCTCGTCAAAGGCGACGTCGCGTTCGATCATGACGCGCTGGCCGACTTCGTGATCCGCAAGTCGACCGGCAGCACCACCTCGAACCTCGCGACCGCGGTCGACGACGCGACGATGCGCATCGACGTCGTGCTGCGCGGCGAGGAACATCTCGACAACACGCCGCGTCAGATCCTGATCGCGCGGGCGCTCGGCTACGAGCCACCGGCCTTCGGGCACACCGGATTGATCGTGAACGCCGAGCACGCGAAGCTCTCGAAGCGCGACGAGGCGGCGGGCATCGATGACCTGCGGCGCGCCGGGTACCTGGCGGAAGCGTTGATCGAACATCTGGCGCTGCTCGGCTGGTCGCCGCCCGCGCCGCGCGAGGCGTTCACGCTGGAAGAGCTCGCCGCGCTGTTCGACGTGGCGCGCGTCGGCGGGTCACCCTCGGAGTTCGATGCCGACCGGCTGCGCGCGTTCAACGGTCGCGCGCTGCGCGCGCTGCCGCGTGCGCGCTATCACGCGCTGGTGGTCGAATGGATGCAGCGCTACGGCCTGCTCGAGGATCCGGTCCCGGACGCGGCGGGTCGCTGGATCGAGACGTTTCTCGACGCATACGGCAGCGAGGTCCACACGCTGCGCGAAACGGTCGACGAGATCGCGAAGCTGCGCGAAGAAGCCGTCACGCTCCCGGCGCTCGAACTCGAGCGGCTGCGCAATCGGCACGTGCTGTTCTTTCTCGACGCGGTCTCGCAATACGTCGACGCCCAGCCGGAGCTGCGCGGCTTGCCGCTCGGCGCCGATCTGCCGGAGATCGCCAAGGAGTTCGGTCTCTCGGCGACCGACGCGTTCGCGGCCGTGCGCATGGCGATCACCGGTTCGCACGACGGGCCGCCGCTCGCGCTGCTCTTTCCGCTGCTCGGCCACGACCGCATCATGATTCGGATCGGGGCGGTCAGCTCGCACATCCTCCACGGCCGCGGGCTCGAGCCGATCAAGTACGGCCCCGGCGGCGTGCCCTTCGAAACGATCCAGCCCACGCCGCCCGAGCCGAACGGGGCGTAAGGCCGGCCTGCCGAAAGCACCGCATCGCAGTATGGCTCTTCGTCTCTACAATACGCGGACTCGCACGGTCGAACCGTTCCGCACGCTCGAACCAAATCACGCGCGGATCTACGTGTGCGGCCTGACGCCGTCCGCCGAGGGGCACCTCGGTCACGCACGCTCGTTCCTCTTTTTCGACGTCTTGCGGCGGTATCTCGAGCATCCGCGCAACGGCTATCGTGTGACGTTCGTGAAGAACGTGACCGACATCGACGACCGCTCGATCGCCGCCGCGCAGCGTGAAGGAACGACCTACGACCGCATCATCGCGCGGTATTATGACGCGTTCAAGACCTCGATGGCGCGGCTGGGCGTGCGGGAGCCCGATGAAGAGCCGTTCGCCACGCAGTTCATCCCGCAGATCGTCGAGATGATCGAAGAACTGATCGCGCGGGACTTCGCCTACGTCACCGGCGACGGCATCTACTACCGGGTCGCCGCGTTTCCGCGCTACGGTCAGCTCAGCGGCAAGAACGTGGACGAACTGCTGGTCGGCGCGCGCATCGCCGAGAACGAGCAGAAGCGCGACCCGCTCGATTTCGCGCTGTGGAAGTTCGCCAAGCCCGGCGAGCCGTCGTGGCCCTCGCCATGGGGCGAAGGACGGCCCGGCTGGCACATCGAGTGCAGCGCGATGTCGCGTGCGCTGCTCGGCGTCCCCTTCGACCTGCACGGCGGCGGCTACGACTTAATCTTCCCGCACCACGAGAACGAGATCGCGCAGAGCGAGCCGCTGATGGACGCGCCGCCGATGGCCGTGATGTGGTCGCACGGCGGCTTGCTGAACTTCGAAGGCCGCAAGATGTCGAAGTCGCTGGGGAACTTCGAGCCGCTCTCGGCGCTGCTCGACCGGCACGACCCGCTGGCGATTCGGCTGCTGTTTCTGAACACCGGCTATCAGAAGCCGATGAACTTCACCGAGGATTCGATCGCCGGCGCAAAGACCGCGCTGGAACGGCTGCAGAAGGCCGCCTACCGCTTTCGGGAAGCGGCGCGCAGCACGCCCAGCGTTGGTTCCGGCATCGACGCCGGCGAGGTCTTCGCCGCGCTCGACAACGACATGGACACGTCGAGCGCGCTTGGCGCGCTCTTCAAGCTCGCGAACTCGGCGCAGACGATCGTCGCGGACGGAGGGGCCGGCGCGGCGCTGGCGGTGCTGCGCGAAGCCGGTGCGATCCTCGGCATCGGACCGGCCTTCGGCGACGCCGCGCTCGACGCGTTCTCTACCGAGAGCCGCGTTCGCACCGTCCTCTCCACACTCGACGACGGTTTCGTCGAGCGGCTGGCGGCGCGTTTGGGTGATGTCGTGCACCTGAACGGACACGCGCCGGAGGGCGCGATCGAAGCCGTGATCGCGGCGCGCAACGCGGCCCGCAAAGCGAAGGATTTCGCGCTCAGCGACCGGCTGCGCGACGCGCTCGCCGCCGAAGGGATCGCGCTCAAGGATTCCAAGGAGGGTACGACGTGGACCGCAGCCGGCGCATAGGCGCGGGACGTCCGCAACCGCAGCGCGGCGCGCCGCGGATCGATCTCGACGACGTCATCTACGGCGTGCACGCGGTCGACGAGATGCTGGTGGCCGGCGAGCCGCTGCGCCACATCCACGTGGGCGACGACCGCAAGCGCGACCCGGTGCTGAAGAACCTGCTCGAGCGCGCACGCGCGGCGAACGTCCCGGTGCGCTTCGAGAGCCGCGCATACTTCGCGTCGTTTCCGTACAAAGCGCACCAGGGCGTGGTCGCGTTCGGCGAGCCGTTCGAGTACGTGACGCTCGAAGACGCGATCAATGCCGGCAAGGGGCCGCGCCCGGCACTCTACGTCGTGCTCGACCACGTGACCGATCCGCACAACGTCGGCGCGATCATCCGGTCGGCCGAATGCGCGGCGGCGACGGCCGTGATCCTGCCCGAGCGGCGCAGCGCCGGCGTCAACCCGACCGTCCGCAAATCGTCGGCCGGCGCGACCGCGTTCGTCCCGATCGCCCGGGTCGCCAACGTCGCGCAGGCGGTCCGCACCCTCAAGAAGGCCGGGATCTGGGTGTACGGCGCGGCGATCGGAGAAGGAGCGAAACCGTACACCGAGCTCCGCTTCGACGGTCCGGCGGCGTTCGTGATCGGAGCGGAGGGCGAGGGGGTCTCGCCGCTGGTCAAGCGCGAGTGCGACGGGCTGGTCTCGATCCCCCTGCTCGGCCGGGTCGGGTCGCTGAACGCCTCGGTGGCTTCCGGGATCCTGCTGTTCGAAGCGGTGCGGCAGCGGCGGGCCGAGCCGGGCGAGGCTGGCGAGCAGGCGTAAGGCCGGCGGCCCTCGACTCAACGTTGCGACCGTACAAAGCCGTCGGAGGCCTCCCTTGTCCTTGACCCGCTAGCAGGACCCTCCTATACTAGGACGGTCATGCACGGCTCGACGGGCTCCGGCCCGCGTTTTCGTGCCTGACCGTTCCTGGCAAGGTAGGTTCACTTGGCGCTCACGCAGCCCGCCGCCGAGGCCCTCGAATATCACGAGCGGCCGGACGAAGACCTCGTCTCAGCGGCGAAATCCGGCGACAATCTCGCCATGGAGTTCTTGCTCAACAAGTACAAGAACTTCGTCCGGATCAAGGCAAAGAGCTACTTCCTCATCGGCGCGGACCGAGAGGATATCATCCAAGAAGGGATGATCGGACTCTATAAAGCCGTTCGCGATTTCAAAGCGGACAAGCTTTCGAGTTTCCGTGCCTTCGCGGAGCTCTGCATCACGCGGCAGATCATCACCGCGATCAAGACCGCGACCCGGCAGAAACACATCCCGCTCAATCAGTACATCTCGCTCAACAAGCCGATCTACGACGAGGACAGCGAACGCACGCTGCTCGACGTGATGCCTTCGCAGAAGACGTCCGATCCCGAAGAACTCGTGATCAACCAGGAAGTCTCGGAAGACATCAAGGCGCGCATCCAAGAGAACCTCTCCGATCTCGAATCGCAGGTGTTGCTCTCGTACCTGGAAGACAAGTCCTATCAGGAGATGGCGCGCGATCTGAATCGGCACGTGAAGTCGATCGACAACGCGCTGCAGCGCGTGAAGCGCAAGATCGAGAAGAACCTCGCCGAGATCGAGCTTCCTTGAAAGGACCTAGGGGCGCGTAGCTGATCCGTCAGCCGACGCCTTCGAGGATCCAGACGGAAAAACGAACGAGACGCCGCTGCGTGCGGGGTCTCTTCGTTTTCAGCGCCGGGCGAGGAACCGCCGTACGTCGGCATCTTTGAGCTGCGTGAAGTTCTCGTACCACGCGCCGACGCCGCCGAACGGCACGGGCGTCCAGCAGCAGATCAGCTCGTCCGCCTCGCGCCGCACGAGCTCGCAGGTTTCGCTCGCAGCGACCGGGATCGCGACGACGACCCGGGCGGGCTCGCGTGCACGCAGCGCTGCGACCGCGGCGAGCATGCTGGCGCCCGTGGCGAGGCCGTCGTCGACCACGATGACGGTCGCACCGCGCAGATCGGGGGGCGTGCGATTGTTGCGGTAGCGCCGCTCGCGCCGGGCGAGTTCCACGCGCTCGCGCGTGATGACCTCGTCGATCGTGGCCTGATGGATCCGCAGCGCAGCGATCACGTCGTCGTTGAGCACGGTGATGCCGCCGGCGCCGATCGCGCCGAGCGCCAGCTCTTCGCGGCCGGGGACGCCGAGTTTGCGAACGATCGCGAGATCCAGCGGCGCGTTCAGCGCGCGCGCGACCTCGTGGGCGACCGCGACGCCGCCGCGCGGAAGCGCGAGGACCACGACATCGCGCCGGCCGGCGTAGCCTCGCAGCATTGCCGCCAGCGATCGGCCGGCGTCACGCCGGTCGCGAAATCGCGGATGTGCCTCCACGTATGCCGCCGCTAGCCCGTCGCGCTACGACGCCGCCTTGTGCGCCTGCGGCGGTCCGAGCTCGCGCACGACCGTCTGATAGATCAGCTCGCGATCCTCGAGCGGGTCGAACACGAGGCATTTCGGCTCGCCGTCCCGGCCGACCGGATCGAGGAAGATCGTGACCCGCCCCTTCGCGCAGACGTCGAGACAGGTCGTGCCGGTCGCGCGGATCGGCCCCCAGTAGCCTTCGCGCTTGAGCCGGTCCTTGAGCCACTCGCGCAGTTTGAGGCGTTCGTCCCCGGCGTGCTCCGGGAAATCTTCCGGGAAGCGCACGTTCAGGCACTTCTCGCAGACGAGCGCCAATCCGCCGCTGCGGCGCCAGGCGGGATTGACCTCGATGGGCTCGTTCATGCGAGAAACGACGCCTCGATTCGCGCGAAGGATGCAGAGCCGACGGTGGGGATTGAACCCACGACCCTCTGCTTACAAGGCAGATGCTCTACCACTGAGCTACGTCGGCGCGCTCGGGTTTTTCCTCATCCGGCTCCGCACGGCCTCGCGGCCTGGCCGTGCGAGCCGGCCGCAGTGGTAGGAACGCGACCGCGGGTGCGCGTATCTCAGCGGGTCCCCACCGTGGGTCGGTGGTCGAGTGGTTAATGGCACCGGACTGTAAATTCGGCTCGCGAAAGCGATACGCAGGTTCAAATCCTGCCCGGCCCACCAGCGAGCGGCGCGCGTTTCCGAGAGGGACGCGCGCCGTCTTTTCGTAAGGGACGACCGACCGACACGAGTGCGGGCGTTGCATAATGGTAATGCCCTTGCCTTCCAAGCAAGAGTCGCGGGTTCGATTCCCGCCGCCCGCTCCAATTCGCTCCTACCGAAGTAAGGCTGATTGCCGGATGTCCTGGGAGGCCCTCAGCGCGCTCGCGTCTTTAGCGAGTGCCGTCATCGTCTTGGTCGCCGCCCTTGCCGCCGTGCTTCAGCTGCGGCACCTACGTCTGGCCAACCAGCTGCACTCGTATTTGGAGCTCAGCCGTGTGACGCAGTCGCGGGAGATGATCGAGGCACGCCGCTATCTCCAGGGTCAGGACTTCGGGGACCCCGAGACGCTTCGGGCCGCGACGACGCCCGAACTCGATCGCCGGATCTCCACGATCGCCATCCATTACCAGGAGGTGGCGCGGCTGCTCAATCGCGGCGTGCTCGATCAAGAATTGTTCGGCGCATATTTCGACATGACACCGCGCGTGTGGAAGCAGCTTCAGCCGGTTGCCGCCGTGATTCGCGAACGCGCCGGATCGCCAATCTGGATCGACATCGAGTACCTCGTATCTCGTATATCGAGGTGAGAAGCGGCGCCTTCTGCAGAGGTATCTCAGCCACTATCCCGACGATTTCGTTCGACAAGCGAAATTGGAACGGTTCATTCCGGCGCACGGCGCGGTGACGAGCCCCAACCCCAGACGCCCGCTCCCGACTTGACGGGCCCTCGCTAGCGAGCGGTATTTTCTTGCGGGCCGCCTCCCTGGTTTTGGGTATGGTTCCCGTCCCGCTTCAGCGATGACGATGTGACGACCGCGAAAGTTTTCATGAGGTCGTCACCGATGCGTGCTCTCCCGTTGCTGGCACTTCCGGCTCTCGCTGCTGCGGTTACGTTGACCGCATGCGGTGGGCCGCGGATCGTCCAGCATCCCCTCACCGAACGTCGTCGGCGCCGCCGGCACCGCTCGGGAAGTGGCCTCCGCCCAGCGGCCGGCACCGACTGCGCCGCCGGACGCCGCCGGCCACACGAATACCGTACCGCCGCCCCTGGCAGCGGGGGCATCCCGCACCGGTGCGATCTACAGCATCTATCTGACCGCATCGACCGGCGACACCGTCGCCTTCACGGTCTTCGAACCCTCGACGATCACCGGCGGCTCGTCCTACCCGCTCGTGCTGCACGGCCACGGTTGGGGCGGCAGCCGCACGAAGACGCTCGGCTCGCCGGCCGCGAGTTCCAGCGCGGGCGTCGGCGTGGGCGCGAATCTTTCGGAGCTGGTCGCCAACGGGTATGGGGTCATCAGCTTCGACCAGCGCGGGTTCGGCGAGAACACCGGCATCGTCGACTCGATGGACCCCGATAAGGATGCGGCCGACATTCTCGCGGTCATGGATTGGGCGCAAGCGAAGCTGTCGTGGCTTGCGTACGGCCCGACGCTGGACGGCAAGGATCCGCACGAGCCGATCATGGGCGCGATCGGCGGATCGTACGGCGGGATGTACCAGTATCTCATCCTCAATACCGATCCGCGCCGTCGTTTGCGCGCGATCACGCCGAACATGGCGCCGGCGAATCTGAATTACGCGCTCGTGCCGAACGGTGTCTTCAAATCACTGTGGAACGACTTTCTGTGGGGTGCGGGTCTCGGCGCGGCGCAGCAGCGGCTCGATCCGTTCATTTCGACGCAGTTCCTCGCGACCGACTCGACGCTCAACAATACGGAGAGCTCGTACGCCCACGATTTCTATGACTATCACAGCGCCGATTATTTCTGCGACAGCACCAGCGTCGCGACGAACGGCGGTCCGGGAACGGCTCCGCTGCTGCCGCCGACGACCGTTCCGCCGAAGGTCAACGCGATGATCTGGATCGGGGTCCGCGACACGCTGTTCGACTATAACAACGGCTATCGGAACTACAAGTGCCTCCAACGCTCGGGCGGCGACGTACGGCTGTTGAGCTATCAGGCGGGGCACAATAGCCTCGGCATCGTTCCGGACCCCGGCGCGGCGCTCTACTATCCCTCGGGTGACTCGAGCGATTCACGCTGCGGTGCGACGCTCAATGAAGATGCTGCCCAGCTGATGTGGTTCAACCGCTACCTCAAAGGTCAGACCAACGCAACGGCGGGCATCCCGACGGACCCGTGCATCTCGCTCTCGGCCGGCGACGCGATCACGCTGCCGACCGTTCCGACGGCGACATCCGGATCGCTGACCGCATTCGACATCGGATCGCTCGCGGTCGTCGCGGGCGCCAACGTCGACGTGCCGGCCGCGGTCGGTCTCTATACCGCCGGTGCGAACGGCGCGATCGTCGCCGGCATCCCGCACGTCACCTTCCAAGTGTCGGCGATCGGCGGTGTCGCAGCCGGAATCCCGATCGTGTTCGTGGGACTCGGTCAGATGCACGCGTCGAACCCGGGCGTGTGGGATCTCATCGACAATCAGCTCACGCCGCTGCGCGGACAGGGCCAGTTCGACGTCGATCTCTCAGGCGGCGGCGTCCGGCTCGCGCCGCGCGACCAGCTCGGAATCCTCGTGTACGGGTTGCAGGATCAATACGCGCGCAACGGGACGGCAAACGCGGCGAAACCTGCGGTTGTCCCCGTCACCGTGACGGGCACCGCGCGGCTGCCGATCGTCGCGACGACGCCGACGTCGATTTAGTCAGTGCCGTACTGGTGGCACACGCAGACGATACGATGCACGTATGCATCGAACCAATTTATCGTGTCTCGACACTCCCGTCTCGTTTTTGATCCAGCAGTCGCTGCTCGAAGCGGCAGAGGTCAAGCCGCTCGAGCAATCGACGCGCGTCAAACGCGACACGAAGCGCATCGGCGATATTTCGGAAGGACGCGTGTTGATTGCGTTGATGGAGGCGGGCTATGCCGTCTCGAAACCGTTCGGCGAAAGTAGCCGTTACGATCTCATCGCAGATGATGGCGAAACGCTCTTTCGCATTCAGGTCAAGACTGGACGGCTGCGTGGCGCCGTCATAAAATATTCGTGTTCCAGTTCGCACACGCATCGGGGCGGCGCGCAGCAGCCGTACTTCGGTCAGGTCGACTTGCTTGCCATCTACTGCCCCGAGACGAGGAAAGTCTATCTCCTCCCAGAATCGCAATTGGTCGCCACGTCCGCCCACCTGAGAGTCGCTCCGACGAAGAACGGCATGACGAAGGGAGTACGATGGGCAGATCAGTTCGAGTTGCTGGCGTAGCTCAGTGGTAGAGCACGATATTGGTAATATCGAGGCCGTGGGTTCAATCCCCACCGCCAGCTCCAGAGAGACAAGACCCTCCCTGCGGAGGGTCTTGTCCGTTTCCTGAGTAGTCGTCGGACCGTATGGCTACGACCGTCTCGACCGACAGTGCAAAGCGCGCCTTGCTCGACCGCCTGATCGACGACGCCTCGCTGTTCCCGCCGGCGCAGCTGCCGATGCACCGGGCCTTGCGGGCGCACGCTCGCCATGCCGAGAGCGCGTACGCTTGGATCGACCGCGCCTTCGTGGTTCCCGCCTCCCGGATCGGCGAGCTCACCGACCGTCGCGACCCCGGCCGTCCGCTGACCCTCAGCGTCATCCTCGACGCCGCGCTCAGCGCCAAAGGCGACACCGTGCGAGCCGACCTCGACCGCGTGGCCCGCGCCGGCCTCGACGGCGCGACCGTGGCATCGTTCGAACTCAAGACGCCGGCGCTGCTGGACGAAGCCGGCCTCCGCGCCGCGATCGCCACGATCGCCGGCCACTACCCGGACCGGCCGGTCGCACTCTACTACGAGTTCCCGTACAACGCCGGCTGGACGGTCGAACCGACCGCATCGCTCGCCGTGCTCGCGGCCGTGCGCGACGCGGCGCCGACCGTCACGGTCGGCGCGAAGCTGCGCTGCGGCGGCTTCGTCCCGGGCGTCACGCCCTCGGTCGCCGACGTCGCGGAGTTCCTCCTCGCCGCGCACGCGCACGACCTGCCGTGGAAGGCGACCGCGGGGCTCCACCATCCCGTGCGCGGGATCTACCACGGCGAACTGATGCACGGCTTCCTCAACGTCTTCATCGCAGGCATCGCGCTGCACGCCGGGGCGTTCGATCCCGCGCTCGTCCACGACGTGATCGCGGAAGAAGATCCGCGCGCGTTCCTGGTCGACCCCATGCACGTCGGCTGGCGTGACGTGCGCGTCGACGCCGAAGCGGTCGCGGCCGCGCGAGCGCGCTGCGTCTCGTACGGCAGCTGCAGTTTCGACGAGCCGGTGAACGGGCTGCGCGAACTCGGCTTGCTCTTATGATGGATCCGCGCGACTTCGGCCTCGCCAACCTCCCGTTCGGCATCGTCTCCGACCGGACGGGACGCCGGCGACCGGCGGTCGCGTTCGAGGATCGGATCATCGATCTCGACGCCCTCGTCGACGGGAACCAGCTCGACGAAGAATCGCTCCTCGCCGCGGAGACGCTCAACGCGTTTCTGTCGCGCGGCCGCGCGGCGTGGCGTACGGTGCGCGCGCGACTGCAGCATCTGCTCGGCCCACAAGCCGACCGCGCGGAACGCGGCCACGTCGAAAAAGCGTCGCTTCCGCGCGATGCGGTGACGATGCACATCCCGGTTGCGATCGGCGACTACGTCGACTTCTATTCCTCGATCGAACACGCGACCAACCTCGGGCGCATCCTCCGGCCGGGCGGCGATCCGCTGCTGCCCAATTATCGGCACATTCCGATCGGCTATCACGGACGTTCGGCGACGGTCGTCGCCAGCGGCACGCCGGTCCGCCGTCCGCACGGACAGACGAAGGCGCCCGATGCCGACGCGCCGTCATTCGGCCCGTCCCGGCTGCTCGACGTGGAGCTCGAACTCGGCTGGATCGCCGGTCCCGGAAACGTCCACGGTGAGCCGATCGCAGCCGACGCCGCCGGCGACCACGTCTTCGGCTACGTGCTGCTCAACGACTGGAGCGCACGCGACATCCAAGGTTGGGAATACCAGCCGCTGGGTCCGTTTCTCTCGAAGTCGTTCGCGACGTCGATCTCACCGTGGATCGTCACGCTCGACGCGCTCGAGCCCTTCCGCGTCGCGGAGCCGGCGCGCGATCCGCAGCCGCTGCCGTATCTGCGCACCCGCGAACCGTGGTCCTACGACGTCGAACTGGAGATGGCGCTGCAGACCGCGCGCATGCGCGAGCACGGACACCCGCCGCTGACGATCTCGCGCACGAACTTCCGCGCGATGTATTGGACCCTGGCGCAGCAGCTCGCGCACGTGACCTCCAACGGAGCGGCGATCCGCCCGGGCGATCTGTTCGGGAGCGGCACGATCAGCGGTTCCGAGCCGGGGACGCAGGGCTCGTTCGTCGAGCTCACTTGGCGCGGCCGCGATCCGCTCGCCCTCCCCGGAGGCGAGTCGCGGACGTTCCTCGAAGACGGCGACACGGTCATCATGCGGGGGCGCGCCGTCCGCGGTGACGTGCGCATCGGGTTCGGCGAGGTCAGCGGCACGATCGTCGGGTGATGCCCGGCGGTTCCCGTTACGCCCCAACCTCGGCCGGAACGGCGCCCATCAGCACCGCGCGAGCACGCGCGCCGCGCGGCGGATCGTTGGTCACGCTGAACTCGCGCGTCAGCCGCGAAACGAGATACAGTCCGCGGCCCGATTCGCTTTCGACCGAGGGCAGGGCGCCCGGGGTGGAAAATCCCGGACCGTCGTCGGCCACCACGAGCACCGGCGCGGCCGGATCCGCCCACGACACTTCGACGTCGACCAATCCCGATGCGTAGCGCACCGCATTCCCCACCAGTTCGCCGAACACGAGCTGCGCGGCGGGGATGTCGATCCCCAATCCGAACAAGGCGAGCGATTCGCTGAAGGCGTCGCGCACGTCGTGCGCGCGGCGTGCTTCGCGGGCGTCGAAGCTCCATCGCACCGTCCAGGCATCGGCCGCCGGTCTATCGTCGGAGAGCCGCACGGTGAGCACGGCGACGTCGTCGCGGATGGCCTCGTCGAGGACGCGCGCGACGAGCAGCGCGGCGGGAGCGCGCCCGCCGGCGATGGAGACGTCGGCGAGCGCTGCCTTCACGCGCCGTTCGCCCTCCTCGATGTCCCGCGTCGCTTCGGTGAGGCCGTCGGTGAAGAAGACGACCAGTGCGGAGTGCGGCAGCACGATCGTCGTCGCGGGCTGATGCCGTCCCTCGCGCAGGCCGAGCGGCAGACCGCGCCCCGGCAACGATCGTACCGTGCCGTCGGCTCCGCGCACGAACGGTGTCGGATGACCGGCCGTCGCGTACGTCATCGTGCCGGCCGACGAATCGATGACGCCGACCAATGCGGTCACGATCGCGTTCGGATGCGCGCGCCGCAGGACTGTGTCGGCCGAATCGAGCAGGCGCACGGGATCCGATTCGTACGTCACGAGCGTCTCGATCGCCTGACGCACGCGGCCCATGATCACCGCGGCCGTGAGACCGCGTCCGGTGACGTCGCCGATGGAGACCAGGACGCGACCGTCGGGCAGTTCGATCGCGTCGTACCAGTCGCCGCCGATCTCGGCGTCGGTCGCGCCCGGGAAGTAGACCGCGTCGAACGTCAACCCGGCGACCGTCGGCAGGACGGCGGGCAGGAGCGCGCGCTGCAAGGTGACGGCGACCCGATGTTCGCGCTCGTACAACAGCGCGTTCTCGATCGCGACGCCGGCGCGAGCGGTGAGTTCCTCGAGCAGCGAGAGATCGTCGTCGTCGAACGGTTCGCCGTCGCGCAGCACGACCGTGCCGAGTTCCGTGTCGCGATGGCGGATGACGGCCTGCAGCGCGGGCGAACCCTCAGGCGGCGTTTTGCGGCTGTGCGCGAACGCGCGTCCGCTCGGCAGACGAATCGTCACCTCATCCGCGAGTTCCTCGACCAGCAGCTCGGCGAAACGGTCGAGCAGACCATCGACGTCGAGCTGCCGAGTGAGCACGTCTCCGGCGCGCGCGACGACTTCGCGCATCTTCGCCATCCGCCGGGTCGCGTCGACGTCGGTCATCGAACCCAGCCACTCGATCACCGACCCGCGCTCGTCGCGGCGCGCGCGTGCGCGCACCAGCTGCCACCGGTACCTCGCGTCGTTCGCGCTGCGCAGGCGGCACACGGCCTCAAAGTCGTCGCCGCCGTCCCGTGCGATGCGCCAACCGCTCGAGAGCTCGGCCAGATCGTCGCGGTGCACGACCGCGCACCAGCCGTAGCCGAGCGCTTCCGTGCGCGTCATCCCGGTAAGCGCCGTCCATCGCTCGTTCAGGTAGGTGATCATCCCGCGCGGGTCCGCCGTCCACACGATCTGCGGCGTCGCTTCGGCGAGCAAGCGGTATTGCGTCTCGATCGCCTTGCGGTCCGTGATGTCCGTCAGCATCCCGAGCGTCCCGGCGAAGTCGCCGTTCGCATCGAGCATCGGGCTCGCGGCGAGGATCGCCCACACGTACGAGCCGTCTTTGCGCAGCAGCTTTCGTTCGGTGCGAATCGTGCTGCGCTCGCTGCGGTGGGTTTCGTACTCGAGCTGAGAGCGGGCGGCCTCGTCCTCGTCCAGGAAGGCGGAGACGGGACGGTCGTACATTTCGTCCGCCGTGTAGCCGAGCAGCTCGGTGAGGCGGTGATTGACGTAGCGGGTGCGTCCCGCCCCGTCGAGGATCCACACGCCTTCCTGTGCGGTGTCGATGATCGCACGGTAACGCGCTTCGCTCGCGACCAGGTCGGCGTACAGCCGCGCGTTCGCCAGCGCCACGGCCGCGCGGCGCGCGACCTCTTCGACGTCCTCGAGGTCGGCCGCACTGAAGCCGCGGCCGGTGCCGCGCGCCGCGCCGAAGGTGAGCACGCCGATTCGTTCGCCGGCCGCGATCATCGGCACGTATGCGATCGATCCGATCGCCGTCGATTGCACGAAGGCTGCATGCGCGTCGTCGCGCACCGTCACGATCGACGGGAGCCCGGTGCGCATGGCGGTGTAGATGGGATGCTGCGTCATCTCCGGCGGCGGGGAGAAGTGCCGGAACGGTTCGGGATCGGGATCCAGGCGCCCGTTCTCGAACGCCACGCGTTCGAGGCGTCCCTCGGCGTCGAGGACGTCGAGGAAGGCGAAGTCGGCGAAGTCTTCGCACATCGCCGTGACCACGGTTCGGGCGGTGCGAGCGAAGTCGAGCGATTCGGCGAACGCGCTGCCGAGTCGCGCGAGGATCGCTCGCGCCTGCTCGCCCGTCCGGCGCGCGTCGACGTCGAGCACCGTGCCGTACCACGTCGCGATCTCGCCGCCGGAGCGGAAGACGGGGACGGCCTGCGAGATCACCCAGCGCGGATCGCCCGCACCGTCGCGGATGCGAAACTCTTCGCGAAACGGCGCCGCGCTGCTCATCGAGCGCATCCAGGCCTGCCCGACCCAATCCGCATCGTCGGGATGGATCACGTCGGCCCACCCCCGGCCGAGAATCACCTCGGAGGAAATGCCGCTCATCGTCGTCCACGCACGGTTCACGTACGCGATCGACCCGTCCGCGCGCGCGACGAAGATGACGGCCGGCGATTGTTCGACCAGTTCGCGGAAGCGTACGTCGTCGGCGGTATCCGTCATCGGCGCGTCCGCTTCAGGCCAGCGTTCCGACGCTCTTCTCGAGCAGCGACCATGCCTCGGGACCGAAAGCGCTCTTTTCCTTGGCGTAGAACGGTTTGAGCTTCGCGCGGAACGGTGCGCCGTCGACCGGGTTGATCTGCATGCCGTAGACGCGGCCCATCTTCTCTTCGAGGCTCGCGTTGGAAAGCTCCATCTCACGACGATTCGTCAACGCTTTCGCGTCGATCTCCTCGCGCAGGATCTGCTGCAGGTCCCGGGGCAGCCCGTTGAACGCATCGGCGTTTGCGACGACCCAGAAGTTCGACCACATGTGGTTGGTGACCGAAACGTACTTCTGGACCTCGAACAGGCGATACGTCTCGAGGATCGTGAACGGGTTCTCCTGGGCGTCGACGACGTGCGTCTGCAGCGCGCTGTACATTTCGCTCGCCGAGATCGGCGTCGGCGCAGCCCCGAGCTCGCTGAACATGTCGACCCAGATCTTGCTGGGCGGCGTGCGGATCTTGAGTCCCTGCATATCGGCCACCGACGTGATCGGGCGTGTCGAGGTCGTCACTTGGCGGAAACCGTTGACCCACGGCCGGGCAAAGGTCACGAACGGTCCCTTGGCGTCCATCTCTTTGCGCACGTACGCGCCGAGCGCGCCGTCGAACGCGGCCAGCGCCTGCGCCTGGTTCTTGAAAGCGAAACCCACGCCTTCGATCCCGGCGGTCGGCGCGATGCTCGAGTAGATGCCGCCGTATCCGGAGTACAGCTGGATCGCGCCGGTGCGCGTCTGCACCAGCATCGCCGGATCGCCGCCGAGCGAGTTGTTCGGGAAGATCTCGATCGCCAGGCGCCCGTGCGACCGCTGCGCGACCGCATTCTTCACGCGCACGGCGTTGACGTGCAGAGGATGGTTGAGCTGCGTCGCGTGAGCCCACTTGAAGGTGAACTGGGCGGCACGCGCCGGCGCGCGGACGAACGCGATCGACGCGAACGCCGCGGCCCCGCCGGCGAGCACGGTGCGCCTAGATGGGATCATGGTACTCCAGGGTGATCATCGCCTGGCTCTGCGCGCGCGCTTCGCGGAAGAGCGCCGCCTGCGCCGGGTCGTCCTTCGCAGGCGCCTCGTTCAGCAGTTTCGCCAGCTCTTCATCGAAGAAGCGGGTGACGTCGGCCGCCGCGTGCATGCCGTGACGGATGCGCTGCGCGATCATCAGACGGTAGATGCGATCGGTCGCGAGATCTTCCATGTAGCCGTCGAGCAGCGATGCACCCAAGCCGTTGAGGTACCCGTGGCGGTAGCGGATGACGGTGCGCACGGCGGCGCGCGTCCCGGATTCCGTCTTCTGGCCGACACCGTCGATCGGCGGACGCAGGTCGGGCGTCGGGTTCGCGCCGGGCTTGCGCGCGAAGCCCTGATTCGGTGCGGGGAATTGCGCGACGGCGATCGCGTTCTGATCCGGATGGCCGGTCCACGCGCCGTCGAAGAGGGCGTGGGATTCGTTCCGCTTGTCCTGCTCGAGCACCGCGAGCGCGCGCGCGTTGAGCTCCGGGTTCGTGCGGTCGGGGAAGAGCGCCGTCATCCCGCCGATCGCGAGCATGCCGTGCTTGTGGCAGATCTCGGGGATCCGCTCGCGCAGGTTCTGGAAGAAGGCTACGTCGTGCGGGATCGTGTTGCGGTCGGGCAGCACCCACTTGGGATCTTCGAGGTTGAAGTTGATCAGCGAGGCCATGTAGTCCCAGCGGCCGAGGTCGAGCGCCAGCAGATGCTCGCGCATGTTGTACGCGAAGTTCTCGCACTCGTACGCCATCGGGTGTGCTTCGACCAATGCCATCGCCTTGATCGCGTACGGGTCGTCGAGGCCCTTCGCCCGGGCGAGCGCTTGGAAAACGTCGCGCCACCAGAACGCCTCGCCGGCGGCTTCCGATTTCGGAATGTAGATCGCGAGCGGGTGCTTCAGACGCGAGAAGTCGAGCTTGTAGACCAGCAGGGCGAGATCGAACAGCGCGGCGGACGTCGGTTCCGCGAAGACGCCGGCCTGCGAGAGGTGCAGGCCGCGCACGCGCGTCCACAGCACCGTCGAGGACGGCTTGATGGCGACGACGTCGCCGCCGCGCTTCTGGTCGACGTAGGTGAGCTCGCCGTAGTACATCGCGACGACGTTGTCGATCCCGGCGAGCGTGTGGTCGAAGGCGTTCGCCATCGAGTCCTCGAGGTCGATCATCACGCCCGGCGCGCCCGAGTTGAGCATCTTCACGCCGAGCTCGCCGTCGTCGGCGGGGCCGGTCATCTGATTGCGCTGATCGGCGGTCCAGCTCGGAAGGTCGATGTGCCAATCGCCCTGCGCGGCGGACGGCGCGGGATACTGCGGTTTGCGCCCTTGCTGCGATGCTTCGAGGACGGCGCGGCGGGCGGCCGTCGCGGCTTGCTGGCGCGGCGTGAACGCCTCGTGGAGCGGTTGATAAAACGCGGCGAACCCCTTGGGAAGGTCGGTTTCGGCCGAGAATCCGGCGGGGGTCGTGCTCATCGGCGGGATATGGCCCGTCTTGGTCTGCATGCGGGACGCTTTCTCTATCCGAGCCGCCTGAACCGGCCGCCGCGCCTCGAGCGGGCCCTCAGGATGCTCGAAGCGCACCTCGCGAGAACAGCACCCGAGCGCGCCCGTAGCTCAACTGGCGACAGTCAGCCGCCTGGTTACGCGGCCTCCGGGGCAATCTGCTCAGCGACGACGCGGGGGGAGCAAAGCCGCCGGGCCACGCAGCTCAAGTACGAAGGAATTCGACCTCGGTAGGCTCGAGCCGGCAGATGTCGCGACCGTGAAGTAGTACCTGCAGCTTCGCGGCTTCTTCGATCTCTTCGGTTACGGCGAGCGCGGCGGCAAGGGTCGGCGCAGCGACAATCGGACCGTGGTTGGCGAGAAGTACCGCGTGGGCGCCGGCGGCGCGTTCGCCGACGGCGAGAGCCAAGTCGGCCGAACCCGGCTTCGCGTAGCGCGCGAGCGGGAGCCGGCCGATCCGCATCACGGCGTATGGCGTGAGCGGGACCAGGACGTCGTCGGGATCGGGATGGCGTAGACATGCCAGCGCGACGGCGTAGGTCGAATGCACGTGCACGATCGCGTTCGCTTCGGGGCGAACGCGATACACCGCGAGGTGGAGATCGCGCTCTTTCGTCTCAGGGTTGCCGCCCGCGCGATTTCCGTCGGGGCCGAGGATCGCGAGCTGCTCCGGCGCGAGCTCGGCCAGCGACGCGTTCGTCGGCGTCATCAGGAAGCCGCCGTCGATGCGCAGGCTGATATTCCCCGAGGTGCCCGGCGTGAGCCCGCGCGCGGCGAGATGCACGCCCGCGGCGCAGACCGCGCACGCAGCCTCATCCCGCGTCACGGTGCGTCCTCCCACGCGCGCAGGAAGAAGTCTTCGCCGCCGAAGTTTCCCGACTTGAGCGCGAGGGCGAGCGACGGTTCCTCGAGCGTCGTCGTCCAGGGGACGCCCGGCGCGATCGGCCGCCCGATCCGCAGCGCCTCGACCGCCAGCGCGGCGACGATCGCGCCCGACGTCTCACCGCCGGCGACGACGAAGCGTCCGACGCCGCGCTCGCGTAAGCCGCGTGCGATCGTCGCGAGGGTGCGCTCGACGCGGGCCGAGGCTCCGTCTGGGCCGTAGCGGCGCTGGTTCTCGGCGACGCGTTCCGGCGGCGCCGACGCGGTGATCAGGATCGGTTGCTCGCCCAGTCGCGACGACGCCCACGCGAGCGCCTCGTCCGCGAGCGCGGCCGGTTCGCCGAGATCGCGTTCGCTCAGATCGAAGACGGGGAGACGCGTGCGCGCATATGCGACCTGCGCGCGGGTCGCGCGCGAGCACGATCCGGCGAGGATCGCCGCCGTGCCCGAGACCGTCGGCGGCGGTGCGACAGCGTCGGCAGGCGTTAGCAAGCCGCGCTCGCGCAGGGCATCTGGGAGACCCATCGCGATCCCCGAACCGCCGGTGATGAGCGCGAGGTTCGCGTCGAGCGCGGCCGCGCCGATCACGCGCAGGTCGGTCTCGTCGACCGCGTCGACGATCGCGTGGCGCAGGCCGTCGCGTTGCGCTGCACCGAACGCGGCGGCGAGCGCGCTACGGCCGCCGCGCACGAGGGCGAAATCGATCCGGCCGACACGATGCGGCGTCTGACGGGCGAGCACGCGCACGAGGTTCGCGTCGCGCATCGGCGTGATCGGATGATCGCGCATCCCCGATTCGGAGAGCAGAACGTCGTCGACGAACAAATAGCCGTTGAAGACGCGTCGGGCGTTCGCGGGAAACGCCGGGCAGACGACCGTGAACGGTGCGCCGAGCGCGTCCAGGAGCGCGTCGGCGACCGGGCCGATGTTCCCGGCGTCCGTCGAGTCGAACGTCGAGCAGTACTTGAAGAAGATCAGCCGAGCGCCGCGCTCACGCAGCGCGCGCAGGGCCTCGAGCGATTGCGCGATCGCCTCCGCGGCCGGGATCGATCGGGTCTTGAGCGCGACGACCAGCGCGTCGGGATCGCCGTAATTGCGTCCGGCGCGCGGGACGCCGATCGTCTGCACCGTGTGCATCCCGCCGCGCGCGAGCGTGTCGGCGAGATCGCTCGCTCCGGTGAAGTCGTCGGCGATCGCGCCGAGGATCACGGCCGGTAGCCGTCCAGTGCCGCGCGTAGGACCTCGTACGCTTGTTGCGCGCAGCGATCGCTGTCGGGTCGTTGGAAGAACTCCATCGCGAGCCATCCGTCGTAACCGACGGCGCGCAGCGTCTCGACGACGTCGACGAAGTTGAAGTGTCCGGAGCCGGGCGCGAGCCGATTCGAGTCACAGATCTGGACGTACGTCATCAGGCCGCTGTGCACGCCGCGTGCGAGCGAGGCGACGAGACTGCGTTCCTCGAGCCCCTGATGGTGAAGATCGGCTTCGTAGACGAGCGACTTCGTGTTGAACGTCCCGATGAACGCGATCGTCTCCTCGATCGTGTTGAGCATGTCGCCGATGTAGCGGGCCTGCGGCTCGAGGACGATCCGCACGCCCAGCGACTCAGCGAGCGGGAGCAGCTCGTCGAGCGCGGCGCGGAACCATTCCCACGCGGCCTCGCGGCTCGGCGCCATCTTCGTCGAGCCGCGGAAGCGCCCGATGCTGCAGTCGACGCCGTACTCGTGTGCGAGACGGATCACCGACTTGTAGCGATCGATCGCCTTACGCCGCGTGCCCGCGTCGCCGTGGACGAGGTAGAGGCCTTCGGACGAGCCGATCCCACCCGTGGAAACGGCGGTGATCGCGAGGCCCGCCCCGTCGGCAAGCTTACGGATCGCCTTCGCATCGAGCTGCTCGGGATCGCGAACTTGGAGCTCGATCCCCTCGTAGCCGATCTCGGCGACGCGGCGGATGATGTGCGCGGGATCGCCGTGCCAACATAGCGGAAGCGCGTCGCAGTCCGGAGTCGTCATCATGTATGCGAGTTTCACGACGAGCGGGAGTTTGCTCTCACGTGTGACAAATCCCGTGTTCCAGATGTCTACGATCGCCCTCGTGCATGCCGTCCTCCCCGCGCTTGCGCCGATGGAGCGCGCAATTCTCGACGAGATCCCCGGCGCTCGCGTCCGTCATCTCTTCGACGAAGGGCTCAGCACGGAAGCCGAACGGTACGGCGGCGTGAGCGCCGAGTGCGTCGCGCGAATGATGACCGTTCTCGACCTCGCGATCCGCGCACGCGCCGACGCGGTGCTCCTGACGTGCACGGCTTACTCGACGATCGTGCCGCAGGCACGCGAGCGCTTCCCCGAAACGCCGATCTTCGCCGTCGACCAGATGATGGTCGAGCGCGCCGTCGCGGACGCGACGCGGATCGGCGTCCTCGCAACGTTCCCCGCGGGGCTCGAGCAACAGCGCGTGATGATCCAAGCCGAGGCCGCGGCGCGCGGAAAAACGATCGAGATCGTTCCGAGCCTGCACCCCGAGGCGATGACCGCGCTGCGCGGCGGCGACGCCGCGACGCACGACCGGATCGTCCTCGACGCGCTTCCGGCGCTCGCCGAGCGGAGCGATCTCGTCCTCCTGGCGCAGGTCAGCATGGCGCGCGTCTTCCCGCAGGTCCCCGCGCGCTACGCGGACCGCGTGCTGAGCAGTCCTCAACTTGCGGCCCGCGCACTCAAAGCTTCGCTGTAGAGGCTCGCGCGCTACGGGACAAAGACCACCTTGATCGGATCCCCCTCGCGCTCGCGCACGACGCGGAAGCCTTCCTGGATGTCGTCGAGAGCGAACTTGTGGGTGACGAGCTCCTTGCCGCGCAACAGTCCCCGCTTCGCCATCGCGAGCGCGCGCTTAACGTTGTTTCGGCCTTCACCGCGCGTGGTGTGAAGCGTGACGTCGGAACGGATCGCGCGGCTGAGGTCGAAGCTGACCTTGTCCTTGTAGAACGCCAGGAACAATATCTTCCCGCCGAGCTTGACCATCTCGACGGCCTGCTGCGGTGCGTCCATCGCGCCCGACGCCTCGATGACGAGATCGGCGCCGTAACCGTCGGTGAGACGGCGGACGGCGGCGACGGCGTCCTCGCTGCGCGCGTTGACGACGGCGTCCGCGCCGAAGCGCGTGCCGTATTCGAGCCGGTTGTCGCGCGTCCCGACGAGGATCGTCTGTCCCGCGCCGAGCGCTTTGCAGAGCTGCACGGTCATCAGTCCGACCGGTCCCGGCCCGATGATGACGATCGAGTCACCGGCGATGAAGCCGCCCGTCTCATCGATTCCGTAGAGGCCGGTCCCGGCGGTCGTGACGAGGACGGCGTCCTCGAAGCTGACGTTGTCGGGGAGTTTGTAGAGTGCGTTGATGTGGTGAACGACGTACTCGGCGAATCCGCCGTCGACGGTGAAGCCGCTGGTGCGATGACCCTTCGCGACGTTGCCGTAGTTGAGGCACGCGGTGTACATACCGACGATGCAGTTGTCGCAGCGCATGCAGCCGCTATGCGCCTCGATCCCGACGCGATCGCCGACCTTGAACTCGTCGACTGTCGATCCGAGCGCGACGACCGTCCCCGCCCATTCATGTCCCGGCGTGAACTGCCCGAACGGCGGCTGCCCCGGGAAGGGATGGTGCATGATCTTCAGGTCGGTGCCGCAGGTGCCGCACATTGCGACCTTGACGAGCACCTGACCCGGCCCGGGCTCGGGGACGGGCTTCTCGAGGATGCGGAACTCGCCGGGCTCGACGAGGACCGCGGCGCGCATCGTGCTCGGGATGGCGAGCGACGGCGAGACGGGAGCGACGGAGGTGACGGACATTCGGGACGATCTCCTTAGCGTTGCGGTCAGGACGGGTAGGCGCTGGCGACCGCCGAGGATGGGTCGGTCGCGCGCGAGTGCGCGACCTCGCGCACGCGGAGCGGCCAGAGAACGGCGATGGCGAGGATCGCGGCGATGATGTTCATGACGGCGGCGACGTACAGCGCGGCGGTCCAGCTCCCGGTCATCGCGGTGATGATACCGGAGATCGGAACCAGGAGCGCTCCGACGCCCTTCGCTGTGTACAAGACGCCGTAGTTCGTCGCGGCGTACCGTTGCCCGAAGTGGTCGCGCACGAGAGAGGGGAAGATGCTGTAGATCTCGCCCCAGGCGAAGAAGACGACGGCGGCGAGGGCGATGAACGAGGCCGGCGTGTGGCCGAACTTGCTGAAGAGCCAGATGCCGATCCCTTCGGCGATGAACGCGCCGCAGAGCGTCTTCTCGCGTCCGGCGTAGTCCGAGATCCAGCCGAGGAGCGGCCGCGAGATCCCGCCGACAATGTTGTTGAGCTGGAGCGTCAGCAGCAGCGCCGGCGCGGTCCAAAGCGCGACATGAACCGGCGCGTTCGCGATGTGGAAGGCCTTCGCGATCGGCGCGAGCTGCGCGACGGCCATCAGGCCGCCGGCGGCGACCAGCGTGAACATCGCGTACATCACCCAGAAGACCGGCGAGCGGACCGTCTGGGAGACCGGCGAGTCTCCGGGCCCCTGCAGGCAGCGCACGTCACGCTGCATCGCGAGCGTCGTTTCGCGCGGCGGGCTGACGAGGAAGAGCCCGCACAGCACGATGATCGCGCCCTGCACGATCCCGAAGAAGACGAACGTGTGGAATGGACCCGACCGCTCGACCATCATGACCAGCGGGGTGACGGTGAGCGCCGCGCCTGCGCCGAACCCGGCGACGGTTAACCCGACCGCGAGGCCGCGATGCCGCGAGAACCATTTCACCGCGTTGGGGACGCACGTTCCGTAGATCATTCCCGCGCCGATTCCGGCGATCGCGCTGCCGGCGTAAAGGCCGGCGAGCGAATGAATCGTGCCGTTGCAGACCCAGCCCAGCGCGGCCAATATCCCGCCGCCGATGACCATCACCCGCGGGCCGAACCGGTCGACCAGGGCGGCTTCGAACGGGACGAGCCACGTCTCGACGAGGACGAAGATCGTGAACGCGAGCTGGATCGCGGCGAGCGACCAGTTCATGCTCTTGCGCAACGGATCGACGAAGACAGTCCATCCGAACTGCAGGTTCGCAATCATGAACATGCAGACGATTCCGAGGCCGGCCTGCACCCAGCGGTTCGCGAGCGGCCGGGGCGCGTTCGTGACGGCCACAGGGGTGTGCGCAGCGGTGACCCCCGTGTCCTTGTGGATCAGCGGCTTCAACGTCGCGCCTCCGCGGGGATCGGCGCGCCGCCGCCGGCGAGGACGTCCGCAGGACTGAAGAGCAGCTCGAACGTCACGTTGTCGGGTCCGTCGACGAAGATCTGGCGGTCGCTCGCGAACGGAACGTCCTCTTCGTGGAACGCGATCCCGAGGCTCTTTAGGCGGTCGATCGTCTCGCGGTAGCCTTCGCAGCGGAAGCAGATGTGATCGACGGTCGCCCGCCCACCGGTCGGGACCGCCCCGATGTCGTCGACGTGGGTCTGCTCGTGATTCGTCGCGTCGCTGACGTGGAAGATCGCGATGTCGCCGTCGTAGAGCCAATAGCCAGGGGAACGGAACGGCGGGCGCCACCCGGGCACAACGCCCAGCACGCTGACGAGGAAGTCGCGCATCCGGTTGATGTCGGCCGTCAGAAGATTGATGTGATCGAAGCGCGCCAAGCGCATGGTTCCCCTCGCAGGACGGCGTGCAACAATTTTCCTTTCCGGCACTCTAGCAAGGGAACAATGATTTGGGAAGACAACGTTACCAATGGCTTCGATAGCGTATGGCAATGGATTCGCATTTACGTCTGCCGGATTTGCACGTCATTCGGTCCTTCGTCGCGGTGGCAGAGCAGCAAAGCTTCGGCCGCGCCGCGGAGTCGCTCAATCTCGCGCAGCCGTCGCTGAGCTTACAGATCAAGAAGCTCGAGCGTGAGCTCGGCGTACAGCTGTTCCGCCGCACGAGCCGCAGCGTCGAGCTGACCGACGCGGGCGCGGCGCTGCTCGCGGAGGCGCGCGCGCTCCTCGCGCAGGCGCGGATCGCCATCGATACCGCGCAGAATGCCGGACGGGGCGAGATCGGGAAACTGACGATCGGGTTCTACGACTCGGCGCCGCTGATCATCGTCCCGGAGCTGTTGGGGCGCTTCCATTCACGGTATCCCAAGGTGCATCTCGACTTCGTCGAGCTCAGCACCCGGCAGCAGCTCGCGCGGCTCGCGCGCGGCGAGATCGACATTGGGATCCTCCGCGGGCCCGTCGCCGACAAGGAGATCGCGTCGCGATGCGTCGCCGACGAACCTCTCCTGGTCGCGCTCCCTGACGCGCATCCGCTGGCGCGTCGCAAGACGATCGCCCCGTCGGCGCTCCGCGACGAGCCGTTCGTGCTGATCCCGCGCTCGAAGGGGTCCGCGCTGTACGACGAGATCATCATCCTCTGCCGCCAACACGGCTTCAGCCCGAACGTCGTGCAGGAAGCGAACGAGACGCATACCGTCTGCGGTCTCGTGGCGGCGGGGCTCGGCGTCTCGATCGTCCCCTCGTCGGTTCGCGCGCTGCGCGTGCGCGGGATCGCCTATCGGCCGCTGCGGCCTCGCGCGACGATCCAGCGCTGCGTCGCCTGGCGCAAAGCCTCGCACTCGCCCGCGCTGCGCGCGTTCGTCGCGATGCTCCCCGACGAGAAGATCGAGCTCTAGGGCCGGCCCCAGGATGAACATACTTTAGGTGCAAAAGGGCCCCTCAAGCACGCGCGCCCGTAGCTCAACTGGATAGAGCAGAGCACTCCTAAGGCTAAGGTTGCCAGTTCGATTCTGGCCGGGCGCGCCAGTTTTTCGCCCGCGCGGAACGCGGTCAGGACGCGTTCGCGTCCTCGGGTCGTTCGACGATCTCGAACATGCGCTCGAACTGCAGCACCGCCAGCACGCGCCGCACGTGACGGTTGGCGCCTGCCAGCACGACGCGCTGCGGTGCGATCCGTTTCTTCAGGCGGACGATCTCGCCGAGCGTGGCCGCGTCGATGATGCGAACTCCGCTGAGGTCGATGACGCATGGGCCGTCGACCCGGCTCAAAAGCTGCCGGGTTGACGCGAGGGTGTACGTGTCCAGATCGCCGCTCAGCGAGACGACACGCAGCGCAGCCACGATGTGGACCTCCCGGAAAATGCGAACCCGCCGCCCCCGTGAGGGGCAGGTCCCCTTTTATTGTAGCACAGCCGCCGCGGAAGCCCGTCTCCCACACGCAGAGAGAGGCCGAACGTCCCGGCGCCATAGATCGTTTGTCGCATAACTAGGGACTGCGGTTCGCGCCGGCGAGGGGCAGAGCGAGCAGCTTCCACGAATGGGCAAACGAAGTGATCGGACGGCGCATCTACGAGCTCGTTCGCGCGGCCTCGCTCGTAGCGGCGATCGGTCTGGCGGTCGCGTACGCTCCGGCCGCCGCGCGTGCGCTGCGCCCGCAGGACGCGGTGTTTCTCGCCGCGGCGCTCGCGGTTTCGGTGGCGCTGGGCCTCTTGCGGGCCCCGGCGGCGCATTTCGAACGCAGTTCGCGCCCGACGCCGGAGAGCGATCGCGTCGGACTGATCATCCCCGTTCTGCTGGCAGTGCTGGTGACGGAAGGCTGGTTGTGGGCCGCGGCTCTCAACGTGGTCGCCTTCGTGGTGCGTCCGAACCGCCGTCGCCGCAATCTCGTGCGGGAACGAATCCTCGCCGCTGGGCTGCGCATTCCCGCCTGGTGGGCGGCGCAGTTCGTCGTCGCGCCGCTGCACGGCGCGGCAACTGGGACTCCTTCGCTCGTCGGGATGGGCGCGTTCATCGGTATCGCGACCGGCTACGTGCTGCTCGCCGACCTCGCGTGGGTCGATCCGCTGCAGGCCTGCCGCCAAGGCCGCTCGCTGGTGCGGACGTGGAGCGGGCATATCGCCGACCGCGGCACGATGCTCACGGCCCTGGCGGAATCCGCGTGGGCCTACGTCGTCGCGCGCATCGTGCTGCAAGACGGCGGCGCGTTCGGCGCCGCCCTGCTCGCGCCGCTCGTCCTCTTGGCGGTGATCCTAGTGCGGTTCGCGCGGCTCAACGCGCGCGTTCACCGCCTCGCGCTCTCGCGCGAAGCGGTCGACGCGATGCTGCGAGCGAGCGACCCGCAGCCGCAGATGCGCTCGCTGCTCGAGAGCGTCGATCCGCGCATCGTGCGCGAATCGGTCGAGATCGCGGCATTCGGGCGGGCCGGCGCCGATCGCTGGTCGAGGGTCGTGCGTTTCGGTCCGCCGGTTCCGCCGGAGCTCGAACGGCTCGGCGGGCGCGTGCTGCTCGAACTGCAAGTCACCGGCGAAGACGCAGCCGTCGAAGGGCACGAGGAAGGCACGGTCTCGGCGTATGCGGCGCGCGACGCGCAGGGACGGTTACGCGGTGCGCTCGTCGTCTCGCGCAAGGCCGGCGCGAACGCGCTGGTCGCGGCGCGCGACATCGCCCGCGCCGCGGTCGAACTCGGCCCGCTGCTCGGCGAGTACGGTGCGATCGCGGCGACCCGTTCGGCAGCGACGGTGGACACGCTCACTGGTTTGCCGAATCGGCGCGGCGTTTCGCGCGCGTTCGAAGAGGCGATGGCGCACGTGCGCGACGGCGGAGGGTACGCGGTGCTGCTGCTCGACGTCGATCACTTCAAGTCGATCAACGACCTGCTCGGCCATCAGACCGGCGACCGCGTGCTGGCGCAGATCGGCCGCATCATCGCTGAAAACATCCGCGGCGTCGACGTGGCGGGACGATTCGGAGGCGAGGAGTTTCTCGTGCTGTTGCGCGACGCGGCGCGAGAGCGGGCGATGCAGGTCGCGGAACGTCTGCGGTTCGCGATCGAGACCGGCGGCCTCGCGTACGCCGACGGAAAACCGGTGACCGTCTCGGTCGGCGTCGCGTACGCGCGGGTCGCGGACGGCACGGCCGACGTCATGGAGCGCGCCGACCGCGCGTTGTACCGCGCGAAGAACGCCGGCCGCAATCGGGTCGTCGAATCTCCGCTGGTAGCGGTGTAGCCGACTCGTTTGCACGGCGACACCTCGTCGCTCGTCGAGACGCACGGCGTTCGCGCGCTCGTCTGTCGAGCGGTAAAGGGGGTTTCCCCTTTTATGCCGGGGGGAAATCGCTTCTGCGAATGCGCGTCTTGGGCATAAACGCCGTGTTTCACGATCCTGCAGCCGTTCTGGTTGCGAACGGCAGCATCGTTGCGGCTGCGGAAGAAGAACGCTTCACGCGCCGCAAGCACGGCAAACCATGCGTGCCGTTCTCCACGTGGGAATTGCCGGAAGAGTCGGCCCGTTGGGTGCTCGCGTACGGAAACGTGCGCCCCGCCGACCTCGACGCGATCGCGTACTCCTACGACCCCGACCTCGCGGCGCCCGACGGCGGCGAACTGCACGACAACGAATACGAAAGTCTGCGAACGTACTTTGTGCGCAAGGCGCCCGGCTTCATGGAGGCGGCACTCCCGGGCCTCGACCGCAAGCGCGTGCGGTACGTTCCGCATCACGTCGCCCACGCTGCGTCGGCGTATCTGGCGGGACCCCACCGCGATTGCGCCGTCATGGTGATGGACGGGCGCGGCGAGCAAACATCGTACCTCGGCGGCGTGGTGCGCGACGGCGAACTCGAGGTACTGCGGCGGGTGGCGCTCCCTGACTCGCTCGGTCTGCGCTATGAAGAGCTGACGATGCACGTCGGCTTCGCACGCAGTTCCGACGAGTACAAAGTGATGGCGCTGGCGTCGTACGGAACGCCGCGCTGGCGCGCGGCGATCCGGGAAGCGATGCACCACGACGGCGACGGGGGCTTCGTGGCGCGCGCGATCGATCTCGCGCGCTTCGTTCCGGCGCGGCAAGAAGGCGAGCCGTTCGCCGCCGGCCACGCCGACCTCGCCGCGAGCGTGCAAGCGGCCTTGCAAGAGACGATGCTCGAACTGGCGCGATGGCTCCACGAAACGACCGGCATGCAGGCACTGGTCCTGGCCGGCGGCGTTGCGCTCAACGTCGTGGCGAACTCCTACGTCGCGGAGAACGGACCGTTCGCATCGGTGTGGGTACAGCCGGCGGCCGGCGACGCCGGGACGGCGCTCGGCGCGGCGCTGTACGTCGCCAAGAGCATGGGCGACGACGTGCGGCCGATGGAGTCCGCAGCGCTCGGACGCGAGTGGAACGAGGCGGAGCTCAAAGACTGGCTCGATGGTGCGCAGGTCCGCTATTCGCGGCCGCGCGATATCGCCGAGGAAGTCGCCGGCCTCATCGCGCGCGACCGGATCGTCGCCTGGTTTCAAGGGCGCAGCGAATTCGGTCCGCGGGCGCTGGGGCATCGCTCACTGCTGGCAAATCCGCGCAACGCGGAGACGCTGCACCGGCTCAACGACGTCAAGGGGCGCGAGCAGTTCCGGCCGGTCGCCCCGATGACGCTGCTGGAACGCGCGCCGGAGCTTTTCGAAGGACCGTTCCCGTCACCGTACATGCTGTTCGTCCATTCGGTTCGGCCAGGTTGGACGGAGCGGCTGCGCGCCGTCGTGCACGTCGACGGAACGGCACGCGTGCAAACCGTCGACCGCAATCACGAGCCGCTCATTGCGCGGATGCTCGACGCCGTGGAGCGGAAGACCGGAACTCCCGTCGTGGTGAACACGTCGCTGAACACCGCAGGGCGGCCGATGGTCGACAGCCCGCGCGACGCGCTCGAGTGCTTCGGGTCCGCGCCCGTCGACGCGCTCGCGATCGGTCCGTTCCTGCTCGAGCGCGAGAGCTTGGCGCGCGGGGCGAACGCGGTCTCCGCGGTGGCGTGAGACGATGATCGATCTCGTCGTCCCGACGATCGGGCGGCCCTCGCTGGAGCGGCTGCTGGACTCCATGCGGCGATCGAGCGGCGCGCGGCCAGGGGCAATCATCCTCGTCGACGATCGTCGCGACCGCCGCACGCCGCTCGAGCTCGGGGAACTCGATGCGGATCTGCGCGAGCGCATCGCGGTGCGCGCCGGCCGCGCGGGCGGCCCCGCGTCGGCGCGCAACATCGGCTGGCGGTCCTCGCGCGCGGCGTGGATCGCGTTTCTCGACGACGACGTGGTGGTCGACGAGACCTGGCTCGCCGACCTCGTTCGCGATCTCGGCGATCTGCCGGGGGACGTCGCCGCGTCGCAAGGCCGCGTTCGCGTGCCGCTGCTCACCAGTCGCAAACCGACCGACTGGGAGCGGAACGTCGCGAACCTTGCAACGTCGCGGTGGATCACGGCCGACTGCGCGTACCGCCGCAGCGACCTGCTCGCCGCCGGAGGGTTCGACGAGCGCTTCCGGCGCGCGTACCGCGAGGACGTCGACCTCGCGTTGCGTGTCGTCGCGCGCGGCAAACGCATCGTCTCCGGCGAACGCCAGGTGTCCCATCCGGTGGGTCCCGCCGATTGGACGATCAGCGTACGGCTCCAGGCCGGGAACGCCGACGACGCATTGATGGACGCGCTGCACGGCCGCGCATGGCGGTCACGGGCAGGCGTCCCGCGGGGTGCCCACCGCGAACACGTCGCCGCCGTGACGTCGGCGGCGCTGGCGGCGGGCGCCTTCGCGGCGCGCAAACCGAAGTTAGCCGCGTTCGCCGCCGCCGCGTGGCTGTTGCAGGCGGAGTACTTCGCGTGGCGCCGGATCGCGCCCGGGCCGCGAACGCGCGGCGAGGTTGCCGCCATGCTCGCGACGTCCGTCGCGATACCGTTCGCGGCGGTCTATCATCGAGCGCGTGGTGCGGTTCGCCGGCGCGCGCTGCTCGCCGATCGGGCGCGCGCGCCGAAGCCGGTTCCGGCCGCGGTACTGTTCGACCGCGACGGCACGCTCGTGGTGGACCTGCCGTACAACCGCGACGCCGCGCGCGTCGAGCCGATGCCCGGCGCGGGAGCGGCGCTCGCGCGGCTGCGGGCCGCCGGTGTTGCGACCGCCGTTGTGTCCAACCAAAGCGGCATCGCGCTCGGCCGGCTCACGCACGACGACGTCGACGCCGTCAACGCGCGAATCGATGCGCTGCTCGGACCGCTCGGACCGGTGTTCGTCTGCGCCCACGGGCCAGCCGAGGGGTGCCGGTGTCGCAAGCCCGCGCCCGGATTGCTGGAGGCCGCGGCACGCGAGCTCGGCGTCGGGTTGCGCGATTGCGTCGTCGTCGGCGACGTCGGCGCCGACGTCGAAGCGGCGCACGCCGCCGGTGCTCGGGCGATCCTCGTCCCGACACCCCTCACTCGCGCGGAAGAGATCGCCGCGGCGCCGGTGGTCGCGCACAACCTCGAGCACGCCGTTCGCCTGCTCCTCGGAGAAGACGCGTGAACGTCCTTGCCGTCCGCCAGGACAACAACGGGGACGTGCTCCTGGCGGGGCCCGCGTTGCGCGCGGTCGCCGCGGGGGCTGCGCGCCTCACCCTGCTGTGCGGACCGTCGGGCCGGGCGGCAGCGGACGCGCTGCCCGGAATCGACGAGGTGCTGTGTTGGGAGGCTGCCTGGATCGAGGCGCGTCCGCAGCGGCCGCGGCGCGACGACGTCGATCGCTTCCTCGACCGGGTCGCGCGAATGCGGATCGACGTCGCCGTCATCTTCACGTCGTTCCATCAGAGTCCGTTGCCGATGGCGCTGCTGCTGCGCATGGCCGGCGTTCCGAAGATCGGAGCGATCAGCGAAGACTATCCGGGCGGACTGCTCGACGTCCGTCATCGCGGTGTGTCCGACGACCTTCACGAGGTCGAACGCGCGCTCTCGTTGGCGCGCGCGATGGGTTTCGCGCCGGCGCCGCACGACGAAGGCCGGCTCGCGATGCAGGTGGCGGACGGGAATCGGGCGGCGTACCTCGGCTCGTACGTCGTCGTGCATCCCGGCGCGACGGTTCCGGCGCGCGCCTGGTCCGCGCAGGCGAATCGTGCGCTCGTGCGCGCCCTCGCCGAACGCGGCCGGCCGGTCGTCGTCACCGGGAGCGCAAGCGAACGGGAGCTGTGCGCCGCAGTCGCCGGCGATCGCGCGCTGAACCTTTGCGCAGCGACGGACTTCCGGGAACTCGGCCGGGTCATCGCCGACGCGGACGCGATCGTCGTCGGCAACACGGGCGCCGCGCACGTTGCCGCGGCGGTCGGCACGCCGACCGTCTCGCTCTTTGCGCCGACCGTTCCCGCCGATCGCTTCCGGCCGTGGATGGTCGATCACGTGCTGCTCGGCGACCAGCAGATCGCCTGCCGCGGCTGCCGCGCGCGGACGTGTCCGCGAGGCGATCACGCCTGCTTGAACGGCATCGAGGTCGACGACGTGCTTGCCGCGCTGCAATCGCTGCACGCCAGGCGTTCGGTGTCGGCGTGATCGGGGTCGACCGGCTGCGCGAGCCGACCGTGGCGGCGAAACGCATCTTCCTGTGGCACGTGCACGGCTCGTACACGACGTCGCTGGTGCAGGGTCCGCATACGTATTATCTGCCGGTGCTTCCCGATCGCGGCGAGGACGGTCGCGGCCGTGCACGCACCTGGGCGTGGCCGGACAATGCCGCGGAAGTGACGCCTGCGCAAGCGCGCGAGCTCGACGTCGACGTGGTCGTCGCGCAGCGCCCGCACGAGATGGACCGCCTGCTGCCGGACTGGCTCGGGCGCCGGCCCGGCACCGCCGTTCCGACGATCTACCTCGAACACGACGCGCCTCAGGGACGGATCGCGGAGATGCGTCACCCGATGGCCGACCGTCCGGAGCTGACGATCGTGCACGTGACGCACTTCAACGACCTGTTCTGGGATTGCGGGACGACGCCGACGCGCGTCATCGAACACGGCGTCGTCGATCCGGGGTATCGCTATACCGGCGAGCTGCCGCGCGGCGCCGTCGCGATCAACGAAGCGCGCCGTCGCGGGCGCGTCGTCGGGACCGACCTGCTGCCGCGACTGCACGCCGCGATGCCGCTCGATCTGTTCGGCATCGACGCCGGCGCGCTCGGCGGGATGGACGATCCCGCCCAATCGGTGCTGCACGCCGAGATGCCGCGCCGCCGGGCATACGTTCACCCGATGCGCTGGACGTCGCTCGGGCTCTCCCTCATCGAAGCGATGCACTTGGGAATGCCGATCGTCGCGCTGGCGACGACGGAAGCGGTGGAAGCGGTGGCGCCGGGCTGCGGCACGATCGCAACCGACGTCGATCGTCTGTGCGACGCGCTGCGCCGCTATGCGGCCGACCGCGACGCGGCGCGGGCCGACGGATTGCGAGCGCGCGCGTTCGCGCTCGAGCGGTACGGACTCGATCGATTTTTGCGCGCGTGGGATGCGCTCTTTACGGAGGTGACCTCGTGAGAATTGCGATGGTATCGGAGCACGCGAGCCCGCTCGCGACGCTCGGCGGCGTGGATGCCGGCGGACAGAACGTGCACGTCGCGGCACTGGCGAGCGCTGCGGCGAGGCTCGGCCATCACGTCACGGTCTACACGCGGCGCGACGATCCGAAGCTGCCCGCACGCCTCGTCATGGCGCCCGGAGTCGTCGTCGAGCACGTCAATGCGGGGCCGCCGAAGCCGATCCCCAAGGACGCCATCTATCCGCACATCCGGCGGTTCGCGGGCCACTTGCGCCGCGCGTGGGCCGTCGAACGGCCGGACGTCGTCCACTCGCACTTCTGGATGAGCGGCATCGCAACGCTCGAGGCCGCGAAGCCGCTGGGGATTGCGGTCGCGCATACGTTCCATGCGTTGGGTGCGGAAAAGCGACGCTGCCAAGGTGCAGCCGACACCTCGCCCGACACGCGCATCGCGGAAGAGGAGAAGATCGCGTGCAGCGTCGATCGCATCATCGCGACGTCGAGCGCCGAAGTGTTCGAGCTCTTGCGCATGGGGGCTCACCCGCGCTCGGTACGAATCGTGCCGTGCGGCGTGGACGTGCGGCTCTTCACGCCGGATGGTCCGTGCGAAGAGCGGTGCAGCGAGCGCATGCGCATCGTCACCCTCTCGCGCCTCGTACCGCGCAAGGGCATCGCCGACGTCATCGAGGCACTCGCCGGGGTCCCCGATGCGGACCTCACCGTCGCGGGCGGCGGTGAGGGTCCGGATTTGGCGAGCGACCCCGAAGCGCAGCGGTTGTCCGCGCTCGCGAGCGAATGCGGGGTCGGGAACCGCGTCTCTTTTCGCGGACCGATCGAACGGGAGGCGGTGCCGCCGCTGCTGCGGTCGGCGGACGTCGTCGTGTGCACCCCGTGGTACGAGCCGTTCGGTATCGTGCCGCTCGAAGCGATGGCGTGCGGCGCACCGGTCGTCGTCTCGTCGGTCGGCGGGCTCGTCGACACGGTCCTCGACGGCACGACCGGGGTCCACGTGCCGCCGCGCTCACCGCTCCGGCTCGCCGAAGCACTGAACGCTTTGCGCGCGGACGAACCGCAGCGCCGCTTCCTCGGACGGCTCGGCGCCGAACGCGCACGGTCGCGATACTCCTGGTCGCGCATCGTTGCCGACACGCTCGACGTGTATCGCGGACTCGTTCGGAGCGGAACGAGCGCCGAGGAACTGGCGCTCGGGAGCTGAGGCGGTGCGTATCGTGGTGCTGCGCGCGCTCAAGCTCGGTGACTTCTTGACCGGAGTCGCGGCGTATCGGGCGCTGCGCCGCACGTTCGGTCAGGCGCGCATCGTACTCGCCGCGCCCCGTGCGTTCGAGGCGTTGATCGACCTGCTCGACGGGGCACTCGACGACGTGATCGACGCTCAGCCGCTCGCACCGCTGCGGCATGAGGCACACGGCGCCGAACTCGGCGTCAACTTGCATGGAAGGGGACCGCAATCGCATCGCGTGCTGCTCGCCGCCGGAATCCGCACGCTCGTTGCCTTTCGCAACGACGCGGTCGAAGAAAGCTTCGCCGGACCGGCGTACGATCCGCGGGAACACGAGGTCGAGCGCTGGTGCCGGCTGTTGGAGCATGCGGGGATCCCGGCGGACCCGGGGGACCTGGATCTGCGCGTCCCGCCGGTGGCCGTCCCGCGGCGGCTTCGCGGTGCCACGCTGATCCATCCGGGAGCTGCAAGCGAAGCGCGGCGCTGGCCGGCCGATCGTTGGATCGAGGTCGCGCGCGCCGAACGGCGGCTGGGCCGCCGAGTCGTGATCACCGGCGGCCCCGGCGAGGTCGAACGCGCGCGCCGTATCGCGGCGGCTGCGGACGTGCCCTCGACGCACGTCTACGCCGGCCGGACCACGCTGCGCGAGCTCGCTGCGCTCGTCGCGGCGGCGGGCCGCGTCGTGTGCGGCGATACCGGCGTAGCTCACCTTGCCACGGCCTTCCGGCGGCCGTCGGTGGTGCTGTTCGGCCCGATCGCGCCGAGTTCGTGGGGGCCGCCGCCGCGTCCGTATCATCGCGTGCTCTGGAACGGCACGACCGGTGACCCGCACGCCGACCGGATCGACGCCGGCTTGCTGGCCATTCCGGCGGCACAGGTCATCGCGGCGTTGGACGCATTGCAATAGCGCGCCGACCGCCGACGAAGCGGCGAACGACCGCACGCGTGATCGCCGTGACCGCAGCGTCGCGCGCTGCGAGCGCTCGCGCCCAGTCGGTCGTCCCGGCATTGAAGATTTGCCCGTCGCCGCGTGCGAATGCGACCATCGCGGCATGTCCGCCGGCGAAGATCTCCCCGCTGCCGTCCGCGACGTTCCAACGATCGAGCGGCGCGCATCCCAGCGTCACGAGGCCCGGCGGCGCGAACCGCGGATCGATACCGTCGCACTCGTAACCGACGACGCGCACCGCCGCACCGACGACGTCGCCGGCGTGCAGACCCGCTTCCCGCACGATGGGGTGCGTGCCGTTCCCGACGCGGTACCCCGTCGGCGGGCGGGTACCGATCCACTTTCCGCCGCCGCGCCGGAACGAGAGCCCGGTGAGCGCGTCCTCCGGATCGTCGTCGGTCCACCGGCCGTCGCGCGCGATCGTCGCGGTCGCCTCATCGTAGCGGACGCGAAACCAACACGTGTTTCCACCGAAGAACGCCACCGCGCCCCCGGCGTCCGCGAAGCGTTCCACGGCGGATCGTTTCCGTGCCGTCCAGTACTCGTCGTGCCCGAACGTGCACAGCATCGCGTAGCGATCGAGCAGCGTGGGGTCGCGGTGGAGGTCGAGATCGGTGCACACGTCCACGTCGATCCCCTCGCGCGCGAACCAATCCAGCGCCGGCAGATCCCAATGCGCAAAGGTCTGACGCGGCGAACCGCGATCGTACGCGTCGACGTTGACTTCGTCCCACGGATGGCCGCCCGTGCCGCCTCCCGGCCGTGAGAGGGTTACCGCCGGTGAACCGCTGTAGAGGCAGCGTCCTTCGTCTGCGCCGAGCGTTCCGTCGACGTCCGCGACGTTGTACGCGTGATAGGTGAACAGCGGGAGGTTCATCAGCACCCGCGCGCTCGACGGCGCGCGGACGACGAAGAGCGCCGTTCCCAAGCGTTCATCCGGACTGCGGTCGTACGGTTCACCGGGCTGCTGCGGCCCCGCGCCGGCAGCGCGCACGACATAAGCCCCGGCGTCGAGGTCGCGCGGCAGCGGGATCGTCACCCGGGGCCAGTCCCACGGACGGTCGGCCGGACCGGACGGTGCGTCCTCGCCGCGCAACGCTCCGGTCTCGAGGACGGGACGGCATCCGCCGCCCCAACGCTCCAGCCGCAGGCGGTATCGCGATCGGTCGGTCGCCACGTGCAGGCGCAGCGTCCCTCCCGCATCGACCGTCGGCTCCGCCGGATACGCGCGCAGCATCAGGCCGGCAATTCGGTGAGCGTTTCCAAAAAGCGTTCCAGGTTGCCCCGCACCGGGCGCCGCTTGCGCACGATCCATGGCAACCCGCCCAGAGCCGCGCGCAGCGCCGCGCGAGCGACCGGATCGCGACGCCCGGCGCGTGCCAGCGCGACCGTCGAGGACCAGACCACCCGCCAAGAACGCCGCAACCACGCCGTCCACAGGCGATTGCGCATCACGAGCAGCCGTCGCTGATCCGGTTGACGGCCCTCCGCGGTAGGTTCATGGTGCACGACGAGATCCGCCACGTAGATCAGCTCCCAGCCGGCGTCGAGCAGATCGAGCGCGAGCAGCGATTCTTCAGCGCCGATGTGGTAGCGCGGCTCGTATCCGCCGGCTGCGAGAAACGCGGCGCGCCGCACGACGGATGCGCCGGCCATGAACTGCGCGATCGCCGTGCCCGGGCACG